>JACKZZ010024102.1_pt1 | contig 59960 bp, 61 predicted proteins | sample 8027871 | NCBI WGS metagenome assembly JACKZZ01 (sample SAMN15724774, study PRJNA655200) | protist metagenome | isolation source: fluorescence activated cell sorting (FACS) single amplified genomes of... | place: USA: West Boothbay Harbor, Gulf of Maine | collected 2000-07-19
TTGATTAATTTTGGCTAAAATTTGATTTTCTGGCCCTACATAATATTCATCTCCCTTATAGGGTAATTTAGTAAAACCCTGTGTAGGTAAGACTACTATGTCTCCTACTTTACTGATTGTTGGGACAAAAGTTCCCATTAAAGTACTTTGACCGGGTCCAACAGATATAACTTCTCCTGTTTGGTTTTTTTCATTCCCTAAATCGGGCACGATAATTGAACCATAAGTACTTTCTTCGGCTTCAATTGGTTTTACAATAACTGCATTAAATAACGCTTCTAATTCCATCTGTGTAATTTTTAATATTAGTACTAATTTTTGTATAATCGTTAATATATTCTTCTAAACTGTTGTAATTTTCAGTAGATGCCTGTAAGTTAGCTATTTTTTGCAGAGCTTGTTCTAACTTTGCAAAATAGTATAAGGATTTCTCATACGTTTTAGCATTTCCTTTAGATCTAAAATGAGATGCATCCGAAGTTACATTTTGTTTTACAGTATAACTGTATTCATCCTTAGTAATAAAGTAAGGTTCTAGTAAAGGGTCGGTAATAGTCTGAATAGACTTTCGTTTTGTTGTCATATAACTTATTTATTTAGACGTGAATATACGAATAATATTGCGCTAGGACACGCTTTTTTGGTAAAACTTTTATTTTATTTTAATTGTTTTTGCTTTTTTAGATTCCGCAATTGGAATAAATAGGTGAAGCAAACCATCTTTCATTTCTGCTTCCAATTTCTCTAGTTCGAATTTAGCTGCTACTTTATAACCTAAGTTAAAAGATCGTTTAGCTAATCCTTTATAGATGTAACCTGTGTAATCTTCTTCTTCTTCGGTTGGTTTATCATAGATAATTTTTAAAAGATCCCCATCAATTTCAAGTTGAATATCTTTTTTAGTTAGACCAGTACAGGCAACTTCAAAGTGAAGTCCTTCATCGTCATAAAAAATGTCTAGTGGGTGGGGTTGTTTGTTTTCAAACGTTGTTGGTTGAAAAACGCCGTCTGCCTTGAATAGGTTACGGAATAGTAAGTCGAACGGTGTACGCTCATTGAATAATGTACTCATATCATTTAGTTTTGTGAGGCCGAAGCTCTCGGTTTATTTTATTTGAATATAACTGCGCGCCCTAGCTGTGCAATATTAAATTCGATTATACGTATGTGATTACTCATTTCTAGCGATAAAATATTCACTTTCTGTTTCAGCTGTTGTAAAGTTTGCTTTTAACATACCTACTTCTGATATTTTTAATGTGCCACTTTCCATATCTTTATTAGCACTTAATATATCTTTAAAAATGTCTGAATCAAATGGGATCTGGATATCTCCTTTAGTAATATTTCCTCTAAGTTGATAAGTGATTTTATTTGAGAATCCTGTATTATCACCAAATATAATTTCACAAACATTTACTCCATCAAAATCTGTAGTGGTAGTAATTAACATATTGTTTACATCAGCCAAAGCACTTTTTGCTTTAATTAAATAATCAATATCTTCTCTTGTTAAATCAATTTGTATTTCAAATTCTTCAGGGTCTTCATAGTAAGTATTTTTACCTAAAATTAAAATATCAGCTAGTGAATAAGTTAAATCAAAATTTAGATCTGCAATATGCATTTTAGTGTAAACAGCTTTAATTTTCTCAAGGGTTATACTCAATTCCCCACTAGTAATAGAAATTAATTTACTAAGTTTATGTGTATCAAATACACCCAATTCAGCATCTTCTAAATTAAATTTATTATGTATTACTTTACATACTCTACCATTATCACCTGCATAGACTGTAAGTTGATTGTCTTTAATTCTCCATTTTACTTGATTATTTAACCCGTTTAAATAATATTTTGAAATGACTGAAGTTAATGTGCTTTTATTTACCATAGTTGTAATATACGAAATTTATTTTATATCTCAAAGGATGCTAATGCATTTGTGTAGGGGTTTAAATCTAAGGACCATTGTAAGTCACTAAAGAACCCTTCTAATTTGTTTAATAGTATTGAATCGAATACCTTCTGTCTATCAGCGTAGGCATCAAGGAAAGCTTGTACTTTATCGGGCATCTCATAATCAAAAAAGGCTAATGCTTCTATTTTATATGGGTTATCCTTTAAATAAATCCATTTAACTTTATCTGCTTGTGTAATTAAATTGTATTTTTTATCTAATTGCCATAACCTTAATAAATCATTGTATCGAATAGTAGCACGTACTGGAGCTGGAGCACCTTTAAGTATCTCTGTAAATAATTCCCCTGCTCTAGCATTTTTACCTGAATATTTTTCTAGTTTTTTAACGGCTGAAGGGTTACCTAACTTAGTAAGTGGAATTGAACCGTCTAATATAGACTTTTTAAATACCTTAATTTGATCCACAATACTAGCTTTTTCCTCACCTTTTAATACCTGCTGTAGTATATCATTAAAAAATGATCCTAAAATAGGTGGGAAATTTGCTTTCATAAACTCTAAACCTTTAATGTCTAGTGTTTCGTTTTCAATACCTTCTTGTTTTGTAATCCATTGTGCGTATCTTCTTGTTGCTCTAAAATAAGCTGAACGAATAACACATTCTGTTTTCATTTCAAGTCTATGTTCAGTAACATTAAAGGCTTCACGTGCTAATCTATCATAATCTTCATTAATAATATCTTGATATTTAAGTGCTATTTTTTCTAAAATATCATCTTTTTCTTTATCAGTAAGTTCTTCAAAATTAGGATATAATTTAAGAAGTAATGGTTCAGCATTAAAATAATTAGAATCCGTGTCTACATAGGCACAATAATTCTCATCATCTGCATCACATATCCACCAAGGTGTTTCTTCTAAATGTTTCATATTAAAATGTTCTTTCACCTGGTAATGGTGGTACAGTTACTGGTTTGTTTCCATTAGAATCTAAATCATTTCTTTCGATTAATTCTACTTTATACTTAATACCTGCAACTTTGAATGTTCCACCTTGTTTAAGCATTTTTCTAAAAAAGTTTTCTTGGATTTCACTCCATTCTTCACTTCTAGTAATTAATTCATCTTTGGGGATAATCTCACCGTTTACTGTAATAATTTGATTACTTCTAATTGATTGTTTTTTTAATGCCATTATATATCTAATTTAATTTCGTTTCTCATAACTTTATTCATATGTCTATTAGCACAAAGAGCTGATTCTTGTATAATTCTGTGACCTGATAATGTAATTGCTTCACTTAATGTTTGAAAATTCATACCATATCTAAATGAAGGTAAAGCAGTAGCTCCATATAAACTATTCAATAAAATTTTCATAGTGTATTGCATTAAATGATTATATTCACCTAATTCTTTATTTCCTGCTTGGTATGCTTTTTTCATTCGATTTTTGTAAATAACTCGTTCCTCAAACCATTTTTTTAAAATAGTAGATAATACTGCTTCTTTATCTGTTCTAAACATTGAACCATTGGCTGCTACTGCTAATTTTTGAGATTCAATTATATTAATTAAATCAATTACTTTAACATTAGTTTGTCTACGTTTTCCATTTTCAACCAATAATAATTCTTCGGGATCTTTTTCCTTTAAATCGCTAAGTCCCAGTCTATTATTACGTTCATTAGCATCTACAATACGACCCACGAATGTTTCCTTACCTATGTTTATAGACATTATTATAGATGGATATAGTGATGTTAAATCCTCATCAAACATATATTTATACAATCCTGCTTTAGGGCAAAAAAGATACCCTCCAGCATAAGTTTCTTTCTTTTGAGGGTTAGGTTCTTTTGGGGGTGGAATTATATCTTGTGATAATAAATAAGCTGAAATTGCTCCATCTTGGGAAATACTATTAGCATATACTTCACTATAATTATGTTTTCCTTTATGTGCTATATTTTTTGTTAAAGCTAAGTATTGTAATTTTTCATCCAACTTTTGAAGTATTTCTACATCCACAAAGTTATATTTAATGAATTTATGGATATCAGTAGCAAACAATTGGTCTAAGTTTCCTTCATATTCAATTTTATTCATACCAACATACTTGGCTCCAATAGCATCTAACTTCCAACTTGGTTCATCTTTCCAACTGTATTTCTTATGTAAACGAATATAATCTAAAGATTCAATACCTACAATATCTACATATTGGTTTTGTTTATAAAAATATTTATTATTTTTCTTAGCAACTACTTTACCTATAGGAGATAAATGATCGGCCCAATCTTTACCTATGGTTCTACACATTCTATAATATAAATAAGGTATATCAAAATAATCTGAATTATACCCTACTAAAATATCTGGATCCATTTCTCTTATTGCTTCAACAAACTTAGCTAATAATTCATTTTCAGTAGCACAGGGTATAATTTCTTTATTTTTATTCTTACCTGTTTTAGTGTGTGATAGTTGACTTTTTTTATCTAAAATAAGAATAGACCAATAATCTTTTTGTTTATCCCACCAAGCAATAGAAGTAATGGGCATTGGTGCATCTTCAATATATTCTTCAGTTAAAGCACCTCCTATTTCACACTCAATATCAAAAAATACTTCTCTATGTCCTTTAGAAGGAACATCATTTACACCATATTTTTCAACTAGAAACTTTTGGTGAGGTTTCATATCATGGAAATGTAAATTAGGTGTGTTTTTAGAGCTATAATTAGGATTTTTAGAAAAAAACCATTTAGATATAGGTTTAAGAGATTCACCATTTAACCCAGTGTGGGTTTGTTCTTCTTCATTACATTCCTGATATGCTATGTTATTATAAGGTACTATTTGGTGTCCTTTATCTTCTTCCCAAAGGTGTATTTCAACCCAGTTAGGACCTAGATGCTTTAATTTATTACCAGTGTATGCTTTCTTGTACATATATAACTTTTATTTAACATAAATATACGAAGGCTCCCTACGGGAGCCTAAGTTTGTTTAATATTTTTTATCTAGTTCTTCTTGAGTAAAGAATTGTTTTAAATCAGGCCTATAATAGTTTATAGACTTCATTACTTTACGATCTCGTGTTCTATATACTACGAATCTGTCTTTGACCTGTTCAAAATGACATGGCTCAGCTTGTTCTTGAGAGCGGAGGGTGACAGTTTCCATGGCTTCTTCTTGAGTGATACAAGACTTAGACATATTGCTTCCTTGTACTTCTTGATACGCGGGCCATATCTTATCTTTAAGACCATGTAACATAGTACCGTTCCCAAGGGAAACATAAGCAATATCACACAAAGCATCCAAAACTTCCACGATGTCTCCGTTTTCGCAAGCCTGTCTATATTCTTCGAGTTCTTCAAGTACAAAGTCGTATACGAATTCCCACTCCTTTTTTTCTGGTATTTTTGGTTCATAGTTATTTGGTTTTCCGAATGTGTCGTTAAAAATTTCTACTTCATTAACAAAGGGCACATCCACTGATTTATTTACGGGAGTATCAAATCCAAAATTTAGTTGTTTTTCCATTAAGCTATAATCTTAATAATTTTTGTTTTTACTATTTTATCTACGGTAAAATTACTTTCACCTTCAAAATCTTTATATACCTTAGCTTCTGCATCTGTTGGTGATACTGCTTCAACTAGATATTTTTCCGTTACTTTTTGGATTTTTCCACTTTCGTGTTCCATTGTTAACTTTACGTCTACTTGCCAATAATTCATAATTTTTATTTATATTTGTTAAATTTATATTCTGTTCCTTTTATAAACTTCATAAACCCACCTTCTTTATCATTAGACATTCCAGCGACTGTATAAGATTTATCATTTTCTTCAGACCAAGATCCAGATTTGTCTACCCTTTCTGCAAATGCTTGGAATTCATCACTTTTTAAATAGTCTTGAATAGGCTCTGAATCTTGTGCCTCCCAAGGATAAATTACCCATTCATCTCCTTCATGTATGTCAGCCCACATACTAGGTTGAAAACAGGATGTATGAGGTTTATAATGTAGCACTGCGGTCCAAACTCCTGGGGCTTTTTCTAATGTAACTCCTGAATCACATATATCGTCTACTACTAAAGTGTTAGGTAAAATAACATCAGTATAAGGTAAACCTAATTTATGTGATATTAATACTGCGGGGATTAATCCTCCTCTAGCGATACCATGAACTGAATCTAGATTGGGTTGGTCATGTTGAATTTTATTACATAAATCATCAACCGCATCATTAACATCCTTCCAACTAAGGTATATTTTATTGTCTGCTTTTACTGCCATAGTTTATATATTATGTCCTCCGTTATTAATTTTAAGACTATCAAAAAATTCTTTACGAGCTAGATTAGTATTATCTTTAAATACACCTGATGCTTTGGTAGTTACCATTGCAGCACCTTGATGTTTAACTCCTCTACAGCTAACACAATTATGTGTTCCAACTATAGTAACAATAACACCTTTATTGCCCTCTGTGATTTTATCTACAGCATTATGAATAGCTGATGTTAATTGTTCTTGTATTGCTCCTCTACGGCCAAATAGTTCTACAATTCTGTTTAATTTAGATAACCCAATTACTTGTCCACCTTCTCCTGCTATATAACCAATATGAACAACACCTCCAATTGTTTGGTGGTGGTGAGAACACATTGAAGTTAATGGTATATTACGTTCTATAACAATACCATCATAACCATCCGAGGGAAATGATGTAATAGGAGACATTGCTGTGTAACGACCAGCCCATAAATCATTTACATAAGCTTTAGCTACACGACGAGGGGTTTCCATTGAATTAGGGTCTTCTCTCCAATCACATTTTAAAGCATCTAAAAACTTCCCATAAGCTTCTTCTGCATCATCAATCATTCTTGCTTTTTCTATGTTAGTGAAAGGGAATCCTTCAGCAACTCCATTTGCATAACCTACTTTTACTACTTCTAATTCTTCGTGAATTTTTCTACGTTTGTTCTCCATTTATATAACTTTTTAATTTATCTACTAAAACTAACACCTCGTCTGGTTCCATAGTTATGGCACAACAGACGTTGATGTTCTCTTCTATTTCCCCCAATATACGAAGGGCTTCTTGCTTATCCACTATACTTCGCGTTGATCTTCAAATGCAATAATATGGGGTCTCCATGTCATTCTATAACCATTGTCTCTTACCCAATCAAATACTAAAGGATATGATTTAAACAATCCTTCTCTAGAATCACCAGCGGGCATAAACCATACTTTATCTTGGGGTATATTTAACATTCGAATAAAGTCTATAATTTCACCTAGTGATGTTTGATCTTTTCCATCCCATACGGGTTTAATATGATAGTCTGAGTGGTATTTTATTGATTTTAGAATTGCTTCTCCATTAAGTCTAAACTTATTATGTCTTTTTACCATTCTTTCGTCCGTGATTCCACCTTGAGGGGTTTCAACACCGACCACAGGGACTGAATTCGAGAATTTAGGAGAAATCGAGAGCAAATTAATAGGATAATCAGTTGCAAGGAAATGCGAACCCTCAGTTTCAATAGTAATAAATATATCTTTTTCATGTGCAAAGTGAGTTAATTCATTTACTAAAGCAGGATGCATAGTAGGAGATCCTCCTGTCAACATCATTTCCTTTATATGAGGGTTATCCTCATATGCTTTAATAATATCTTTAAAATTAAATTTACCTTTTTCTGGGTGTATTGAAGTATACCAAGAATCACACCATCCTCCTTCACCAAAATAACATCTGTGGGTGCATCCTGTTGTTCTAATCACAACAGTAGGATAACCTGCTCTACTACCTTCACTCTGTACTGCAGTATAAATTTCTACAATTGGGAGATTTTTATCGTAGTCTTCGATTCGTTTTAATTGTTTGTGTTCCATAAATTTTTTTAAGTGGTTGTTTATTCACTATTTTTTATTCGCAATAATATGCTGCATTTTTACCATGTTCCATAAATTTCACTTTAATAACTCTAACTCTATTAAATGTTTCTGCTTTAACAAATTCATTTATTTTACCAAAGATATATTCTGAAAATTTTTCTGCTCCTGTTCCTGGGATTATTCTTACTTGAGCTACACCAGCTGAGTCCATTTGTTTAAATGCTGCAAGTTCTGGATCATCTTCTGCTATAATCATAGTATGATCAAACATATAATCCATCCAAGCTTTAGGTTGTTTACCATCAATTAAGGTGGTAGCACGCTTCATTCCACCAAAATCCCATACCCAATTTCTATCATCTAATTCCCCTTCAAAGTAAACTTTGAATGAAATACCATAACCATGTACAAATCTACAGTGTGTATCTGTTGCTCTCCATTGACGAAATACTGTACTAAACCCGTCGAATACTTTACTTGATTGAAATTTACCCATTATACCAGTCTTTAATTTCTATTAATGGTCTATTACCAACTATTCGACTAATTTCGTTCCCACTAGCATCTATCTTAACTAATGTAGGAACATTTCTAATTCCATACTTAGTTGATAATTCAGTATCGTTATCAACGTCTACTTTTTGATAAGGCAAACCACTACTTGCCATTGTTGGTCCTAATACTTTACACGGTCCACACCAAGGTGCAGAAAAATACAATAATTTCATGTTTTTATTTTTTAAAGGTTTATATTTTTACTTAAAATTAGAGGTGAATCATCCTTACCAATTGATATTAAATAACATGATTCTTTCTCTTCAACAATTAATGGTTTATCACCAAATGTTTGTTTGTAATTTTCTCTTACGTAAGTTTCTACTTCTTTACTCATAATTGTTTATTATACTAATTCTTCTCCTATTCCTACTATTTCACTCAATATAAGTAAAATAACTGCGATATCCAAACTAAACCATAAAGCTCCATAACCTAATATGCGAATTCCTGATTTAATAAAGCTAATTTGTTGATGTTTTTTTGCATCTGGTAGTTCTTGTTTTTTCATAGTTTTTAATTTTAGTTGTCTCACTAGGTCTCGAACCTAGACTCTTCTCGACCAAAACGAGACGTGTTACCAATTACACCATGAGACATTTAACCTTTTAAATTGACCTGTTTCTTCTCGCTTTGTCCCAGGCAACTTTTTTAGATGACCCTAACATACTCAATCTACTAACTTTTGAATTGAATGAATCCCTTGTTTCGTTGGTGTGGGGGTTTCCGGTGTTTTTATTTTGATTTATCATTTCTAATCTCTACCTTTATCTGCTACGTGATATGTAAGAATTTTTCTTACATGATCTTCAGCTACTTTATAATTAACAACTCCACTTTCATCTTCATATTGAACCGGATCTTTACGACCAAGTTTAATAAATGCTTCGATACGTTCAACGGAGGATGCTGATTTGTAGTCACTATTACCACTTGGATAGGGTTTATATGATGTATTAGTTCTTTTATATACTTCATTAAATTCGATCCCTAGTTCAGCACATAGTACTTCACCATCTAAAAGTATATCAAACTTATCACCTAATAAATAGGGTGTAAAATACCCTACTTGGTCAGCATCCCAATTACCTTCTCTAAATGCTTTATCGTCTGCATCTCTAAATTCTTGTCTACAGTCAGGGTAAACAGCATGATCACCAGCATGAATACCTAAAGCGATATCACAAGTTTCTCCTGTTCTATTTGCTACTGATAAGGCTACTGCTTGTACAATAGAAGCAAATATTTTGTTTCTGTTAGGTACAACTGTTTCTTTCATATTATCATTCTCGTAATGCCCTTCTGGAACATCATCTCCACCTTTGACTAGTGCGGAATCTAGTAAGTCTGCTAATCCGTCTAATTTAATTTGACGGTAATTAATCTTACATCCACCGTAACAATCACTCTCTTTACAGCTTTCGTTAAGGTAGTCTACTAGTTGTTGAGCTCTTTCTAACTCTACTCTATGTTTTTGACCATAATCAAATGAAATACCTGTTACAGTATCGTATTCTCTTAATGCTCTTAGTAGTAATGTTGAGGAATCCATCCCTCCTGATAAGGATACTACACAATGTTTTCTTGTTTTACTCATAATTTATTTTAATTTATAACTGCCAGGTATTATACGGATATAGGCTAATCCTGTTTATATTTATTTAAAAAGGTAAATCAATAATTTCATTATCTTCTAGTGAATCAAATATTTTTTCTACTTTAAAATACTCATCTAAAAATTCTTCGGTATACAAAAATACTTCCATACCATTAAATTCTAATTTCCTTTTTTTATAAGGTTGTTTTTTTAATTGTGCATAAGCATTTACTTTTAATCCTGTTCCATTTTTATCTGCGTGACCTTGGTAATCGTAAAGTGACATCATAACTGTTTTGGTTTTAAATTATTAATTTCTCTAAATTTAGTTGTATTATAAATGACATTTAAATAGTTAAGTTTTGAAAAATCTACATCAAAATAATCATTCATATTAGCTTTTGGTTTTATATTTAAACCATTATCATTATACCTGGTAAATTCTAAAGCAGCCATTACGGGGTTTGAAGTATCAATTGATTCTATTCTTGGATTGTTATCATACCAACCAAATTCTTGAGGTATTGAACAACCTAATAAATGGAATCTAACAGGTTTTAAATGGTCTAATTTTAATAAACCTTGTACAAATCGTACTCTACCTAATGCCTTTCCCATATCCACATTAGTGTGTGGGAAAAAATCGTTATACCAAGTAGCACCATAAGATACACATAATTTATCGTAACCCAATTCCCTTAATAATCCAGCACATAAATAAGCGTCATTTTTATCCTTACCTTGGATTACTGCTATTTTTTTAGTTTTTTCTGGGAATTCAAATTGTTTCCAATATTTGGCTTGTGCAGCTGTTTTATGGCAATCCATCCAAACATCAGGTACCATAAATTCATCAGGTTCTAATTCGTTAACCCAATATTTTAATCTATCATAATCATATGCTTCTCCTAATTCGTGGAGTGAATTATCCATTATAACATAACGTCCTGTGTCTCTAGCATTTATAAAATATTGTTTATAATCTTCATCTATATCTAAAAGATGAGGTAAACAATAATCATAATCGTTAAATTCAGGGGATGCTGTTAATAAACATCTAGGTACTTCGTGTGATACTTTCATTTATATAACTTTTTTAGGTCGTCCTCTACGCTTTAAAGGATAGGGTATATGGACTATTCTGTATTTATCTTCTATAATATAATAAAGATCCATCAGGGAACCACTACATTTTTCAATTTCTTCATAAACTTGTTCTTTATTACACCTAAAATGAACAGTAAATGCTTTTATTAACATTTCTAGTTTACCATTTTCATCCTTTTCGAAATCTTCAAGTAAACGTTTTCTGCGAGAACGTAATAAAGAGGTTTTTTCAACAAATTTACCTATATCATCCCTACATTCTTCAGCAATATCATTCATTTCATGTTCACACCAGTCGGCTTGATATTTGTAATGTGAATAATTAAAGTCACCATTTAATATACGATCAAGAAATGGTGATCTATCACATAAGGATTTTTTTGGGTTATCATACATTCTCCACCATCTAAAGGGATTATATGTTAATTTGCGTAATTTAGAAAACTTCTTATCTAATTGTTCTCTTGTTGTTGTTGGGTTGTATGGTCTATACATCTAGTAAAATATCCATATTGAAATATAAAACAATAATGATAATGTACATATAAATAATACATTTTCCACAAATTCTATGGGATTTTTTTTATAATATTTAATAAATTTTTTCATAACCTTTATTTTAATGTTATTTTATAATTTTTCTATTTCTTTTTTTACTTTATTTAAATTTCTATATACCCTATTTGAATAAGTATCATCTAATAAAAATAAAGATGCCCTTTTCTCCTCTACTACTAGTAATGCTACATCTTTTATTTGCTGGTTAATCTCATACTGATCATACCCTAAAACCTTAGCCGCTCTTGCGCATATCTCTAATGCTTGTTTTTTTTGATAATTAACTGTCATAACCTTTATTTTTATTAAATTAATAAACGGTGCTTCGTGCCCCACTTATGTGTAAATATACGAACCCTTCTCCGGGTAACCACACTATTTTAATAAAATTTTAATATCTAATAGTTAAATCATCTTCTAAAGAAGATATTAATTTTTTTAATTTTTTTATTTCTTTTATAACTTTGTTTTTTTTATAAGAATTATTAACCCCCTCTTTAATTAATTTTTGGAGAAATTGTAGTTTATCTTTTGCAATTTTCAATTCTGATTGGTCTATTTTACCATCTTTATTAAAATCAAGTTCAGAATAATGTTCTCCATCATTTCCATTTTGACCTATAACATTCATTCTTTCTTCAGCTGCTTCCCACTCTTCTTCTTCTAAACCGTCTTGAAGAGTAACATCCCAATCTGTATGTTTTGATTGTTCTTCTAAACTTGCTCCTATCTCCTCTTTCTCCCCATATAAATTTTCTTTATATTTCTTTTTTGGGTATGCTTTTTCAAAAGCAAAGTTTGCAGCTATTACTAAAGATATGGCTAAAGGATCAAATACAAATATTATAATAAGTAATAATACATTTATAATTTTACCCATTGGATAACCCGTCAAACTCGATAGATACTGCAGTGGTCCTAACTCACCAGCTACCTCGGTGTCATTGTCAAGTTCTAGTATTTGTAATTGGAATTTTTGTAAACTATCGGATGCTACTATTCGTTTTGAGTGTGCCAACTTACGATTTTCTTCTTCAATATTAATACGACTTTGGGCCATCCTAAGCTCAGTTGTAGAGATTGTTTGTCTAAAACCCCCAGATACCGAGGTGTCTCGTACTTGGATTGTTGAAGCTTTTGCATTAGATAAAGTACTAATATTACTAGATATTCTTTCAATTTCCGCATCATATCGTGTTACATCATTTTTATAAAAGTCAATTTTTTGTTGAATGAAACCCTTTTGGTTTTCTACTACTGATAGTTTAGAGTATGTTTCTTGGTAGGCTGCACTTAAAAAACCATAAATACCCATACTAGTAATTAATACTAATATTACAGTAGCAATAGATAAGTAAGTTCTTAAGGTTTTATTGATTGTATCCCAATATTGGTATAATAAGGAAGCAGTTACCAATTTAGCAAATTCAAGAGAACCTGCCATTAATATAACTGCAAACTCTGCTCCTGCAAATAGTTTACTTAACCCACTGACTGAATAAAATGCGGCTGATATTGAAATTGATAAGGCTGCAAAGGCGATTAGGAATGGAAACATCCCTTGTTTTATTTGTTGTATCATAGTAATAAATATAAGAAAAAATTATCTATAAACCAAATATTTATGCGTAATCTATATAAGTGATAGTTACTTCCCCACCATCTACTAAAACATCTGCAATAGGTGGGTAAATTCTAGTATAAGCATCTGTGGAAGCACCTATAAATCCATTTTTTGTAACATTTTGGGTTTGTGTATCTCCTACTAAAAGGCACCCTTCTGTGTTATCATCAGTATTTCCTATATGAATTAAAATATATTCAAACCCAGGAACATCCCTAACCCATAACATACCTTTATTAAAATCAGTACCAAATTTATCATCATACCTTTGGTTAAATCCACCTTCGGTGCGAAGAGTTATATTGTATGTACCTGAGGGTATTCTTGTTTCTCCACTTATTTTAACTTCACGAAATTCATCTTCTAAAGTAAAACATAAAAACTTACGTTTATCTGTAATATCAAATAATGCTCCTAATGTAGAATCACTATCTGAACTAAATCTTAAAACCTCTAATTTCATATTACTGTCTTTTTTTAAATATACTACCTAATTCAGCAATTCCAAAACTACCTAGAGTAATAAATAAAAACGAATCATATATAAACTCATTAATTACTAAATCTTTACCTAAATATCCTGTTACTAAATCTACAATTGCAAATATGCTCATAATAGCAAATGAAGCAAAACCTACTACAGTTTTTTCATTTATATCGTTGCTATCTTTAAAAATATCTCTAAATGCCATCCATTTTTGTTTTAATTTATCTAACATAAGGTAACTTTTTGGTAAAAACTTATTTTATTATAAATATCAGACAATTAGGTAATTTGATATAAACCCTGCTATCCTGCCTGCTTTGATTTGTAAGTGTTCCCACTCATCTTTAGTTAATCGTTTTTTCTTAGAAACAAAATCAATTCCTATATTTCCAATATACTTTTCATCTAAGGTAAATAAGGGTATTATATATGTAGATTTTGTACCAACAGATTCTGCTGCTCCTTTTAACCCATAAGTTGCAACTTTAGGATCTGTATAATCATTGATGAAAAGCCCTTTACCTTCCATTAATTTTTCAAAAGTTTTAGGGTAAAGTGAACACGGTATGTTATTAAATGTAGGGGCAATTGCAGAAATTCCTAAGTTTGTTACTTCGTAAAATATCGAGAATTTTTGTATTGATTTACCTGTTGGGTAAAAATTACCACCATTATGGAACTGAGCAATCCAAACTCTATCTCCTGAAAATTCTTCTCTTATATCTTCAAGTTCATTATTAATTAAGGAAACACTTACGATGTTTTCTTTAACTATATCTCTCCCTTTATTTTTTTCTTTATTTAAGTATTTTTGTACTATTAAATATAGTATAGGTCCTACTACACCTGTTAAGAATGCCCCAATTAATTCCATTATATGGTTATGATTATTTAATATTTGTTCCATTATACTTTTGTAACCATGTTTAATCATAAATATAAAAAAAAGAGGTGCTAATGCACCCCTCTTAATCTCTCTTTCAAGACATGCTTATCCATCACATGCAACACAATCTGCCATACGAGACCCTAAATCTCCTTTAATAACACTGTCAGTTCTTAAGTAGTAAAATGTTTTTATACCTAATTTCCAACCTTCTAAGTGTACTTGATTAATCCACTTTGGTGAATCATTTACATCAAATGATAAATTTAAAGATTGTGTTTGATCAATATAACGTTGTCTAATTGCTGCTTGACGTACCAGTTCTAATTGGTTAATTTCAGGGAATGTTAGAAATAGTTCTTTTTCTTCTGGTGTTAAAACATTATCTGGTAAACCTTGTGCAGAACCATCCTGTTCTAACATTACATCCCACCATTTATCTTTATCTTCTCCTTTTTCAATTAATATTTTCTGTAATTCTTTATTTTTACGGATAAATGTTCCTTTAGCACCATTAAATGTGTAAATGTTTGCTGGTAAAGGTTCAATACCTGCACTGATACCACCTACAATTACTGAATTTGATACTGTTGGTGCTATCGCTAACAAATGAGTATTTCTCATACCTGTCCCTCTACACCATAATGGTTCTCCATATTCTTGGGTTAAAGCCATTGATGCTTTTTCTGCTTTACCTCTAATATCCGAAAATATATTATGTGTGTGAGCTGTAGATGCTATAGAGTTAAAAGGTAATCCTTTTTGTTGTAAAAATGAATGCCAACCCATTACACCTAAACCTAAAGCACGTCCTTTACGAGCATGATTATATGTCCTTTCTAATGAGGTCTTACCAGCGGATTTATCAATAAATTCTTGCATTACACCATCTAAGAACCAAGTGGCTAACTCAACGGCATCTGTATCTTTCCACTCATCATATTTTGCTAAATTCATCGAAGATAAACAACAAATAAATGAATGTTCTTCATCCGTAAATAAGGTAATTTCAGAACAAATATTTGTCATTGATACTTCTAAATTGTTTAACCTATAAGCAATTGGGTTATCTTTATTAACATTATCCTTATACATTATATAAGGTTCACCTGTTTCCATTCTAGATTTTAAAACAGTAGCCCATTTATTCATTGATTCTGGATCTCTTGCTTCTAATTTTCTCATAAATGAATCACCTACAACAACACATTGGTGTAAGTTAAGACATTGTCTATTAGGATCACCTTTAGGTCTACGAATTTGTAAAAACTCATCAATGTCTCCATGTTCAATATCTAAATTGACAGATGCTGCCCCTCTTCTTACATTTCCTTGGTTAGTTGCTATAATTGATGAATCAAATATTTTAGCCCACGGCACTACACCTTCACTTTTACCATTTCCAGTAATTCCTTCTCCACGTTCTCTAATGCGAGATAACGAAATACCTACACCACCACCGGATGCTGTTAACTTCATTAGTTCCGCGTTAGTTAAACCGATTCCACGTATTGAATCAGGTGTATCAACACCAAAACACGAAATAGGTAAACCTCTATCAGTTCCCATATTTGACAACACAGGTGATGCTAACCCTAACCACCCATTCCACATTATTTTGAAGAATTTATTTGCTAATTCTGGTTTTTTAAGTCTATTAGCCGATGCATTTGATACTCTCTTATAAGCTGTTCTTACGGTTTCATTAGGTAATAGATAACCTTTAGAAATTGTCGCTAATGAAATTTCATCCATCCATTCTGGGTACTGTTTTCCAGCTTCCCAATTACTATAATCTACTTGTAGTGCGTTGTTTTCCATTTATTTCTTTTTACGTATTCCACTTAATGCAGCCCAAGCAAAATATATATTACCTGCTACTGATAAGATTGATATTATTCCTATTATGATAATTAATAATGTTTCCATATTTTTAAAATAATGACCCTGCATCCCAATTTTGAACTCCTTTACTATAATTCGTTACTCTATTTGCGAAGAAATCTGTGTGTTGTTTACCCCCAGATAAACTATCAAACCATTTCATTCTTTTCACTGCATCTTTATCTATACCATTAACAATAGGTCCATACCCTAAATCACTCATTTTAGTGTTTACTCTATGTTTAATAAAAGAAGTTAGATCATATTTTGGACAACCTGGTAGATCCCCCATTTCATACACTTTATCAATAAAATCTAATTCTAGTTTTAAGGATAATAATGCTGCTTCTTCAATATCTTTTTTTAATTCTGGGGTGTTGTATTCAGGTTTTTCATCTATTAATGTTCTAAATAACCAACAACCCGCATCTGAATGTAATGACTCATCTCTGATGCTCCATTCTACAATTTGTCCTACTCCCTTAAGTTTATTATCTAATTTAAATGATAATAAAACAGCAAATGAACTAAATAAATTAACACCTTCTGTAAATGCTGAAAATATTGCTAATGATTTTGCTCTCTCATGCCAATTTGGGGTTCCATCATGAGAATCTCTTACGGTAGTTAATGCTTCAATTTTAGCCATTGTTGCTTCATCTTCTAAAAACTCAGCAAAGTTATCTAATCCTAATTCCTCATTTAATAAAGAATAAGCTTCAGCATGAATGGTTTCAAAAGCACCAAATGTAACAGCCATTTTAATTATTTCAGGTTTCCTAAACCAACTTGTTACTAAATTAGTCCAATAATCATTTACAACAGTTTCTGTTTGAGCAAATCCTTTTAAGATAGTACCAATAATATTTTTTTCAGATTCTGTTAAATTTTGTTTCCAATCATTAACATCTGACATCATGGGTACTTCTGTATGTAACCAATGGGCTTGATGTTGTTTTAACCAATAATCTGATGCTTCTTGGTATTCAAAAGGTTTGTAAACAATTCTTTCTTTAGTAATGTCTCTTTTTGCCATTTATTATGTTTATTTAATATTAAGGGTTTAATTCAAAAAATTTCTTACGTAATAGTTGTTTATCAAAAGTATCGACATCAGTATCAAACTTGTTAGATTTAGAAGAAGGTGCAAAACTTTCAGATTCTTCTCCTTCAATATATTCATCTTTTATAGTAAAATGACCAGTAGATGTATCTGCTTCTATACCAAAAGTAATACCATCCATACCGTATCTATTTTTCATTAAATGAAATCTACCTGTATTATTAACTTTATCTTCTTTTTTACGAGAAAGAGACATACAAAAATCAGTAATCATAATCTTATCATAAGATCCTGCAGCCTTATCTCCTTGGATAACATTGTCATTTGCACCCGCACGATTAACTTGTGAAACAGACCAAATTGGTATATCAAGTTGTCTAGCTAATCCTTTAGTACTTGTATAAATATCATCAATTTCATCTTTACGCTCACGATTTGTTTTTCTTGATGAAAGTAGATCTACATAATCAATAATTACCAGATCAGGTTTAACTCCCATGCTCGTACTTTTTGCAATATGAGATTCAATAGTGGATACAGATGCACGTCCTGTTGGGTATTCTTTAATAATTAACTTACCAGGTAATTGGGGTATAAGTTCTTCTACTTGATCTCTGTGAGAATCTATTTTATTAACTGGTATTTTAGTAAAAAAGGCATCATATCGTTTACCAACATATTCTTCTCCTAGCTCTAAAGTATAATGAAGTACATTATAACCTAATCTAACAGCATGTCCTCCTAATGATACTAATGACCAAGATTTACCACCTCCTGGATTACCAAATATAAGACCAAAGTCTCCATTTCCAAGTCCGCCTTGTAATAATTGATTAATTTTAGGCCAAGGGGTTGGAACAGTTTCTCTTGAATTTTCTCTATAACGTTCTTCAATATCTTTAATATATTCATGTCCTATATTTTTATCTTGTCCTGCTTTTAAAGCATTGTCTACAATAAAACGAATACCATCAAAATCTCCTGCTTTCAATAAATCCACAGACGACATTAAAGCTTTCTTTAATTGTTGGTTTTTACAAAAATTTGTAAATTCTTCTTGAACATATTCTAAATCATCATCTGAGGTTACATATGCTAATTTAAGTTGTTCTTTAATAGATAACTGTAATACTTCATTATCTATTTTTAGTAGTTCTACCTTTAATATATCTAAAGAAGGGGTTGTATGGTATTTATCATAATACCTTAAAACTTCTTTAATAGCCCACTTTTGTGCCTGGTTTTCAAAGTATTCTTCTGATATAATATCATGGATGTTAACTAAAAATTCTTTATGTGTTAATAAGGATGATAACACTTTAATTTGAAAATCGTGTCCGTATTGGTTTATGCTATTTAATGTCATCTATAACCTTTTTATTTTATTATTTGTAAGTTGGAAACATAGCAAATATATCTTTTAACCACGAATCTAAATTTCTGATCATACCTCCTAATTTATCTTCATTATAAAACGAAATAAACATTTCAGGGTTAAAATCAGGTAAATCCTCAGTTATTAATTTATCAATATGTTCTTTACCTTTATCATCAATCATGGGTACGCTTAAATCCATTACTTTATAATTGGTTTCAATACGAGATCGTTCCTGAACTATACGTGAATATACAATATGTTCCTTGTATTTCCTAGCAGAAATGTCGAAAATATCATCTAAATTTAATTCTTGAGTTTTTAATTCAGGGAATTTTTTAAATATACCTTTAGCACCTAAACCTTTAATACCTTTAATATTATCTGAATTATCACCTAGTAGTGTTTTATGTAAAATAAAGTTATGAGGTAGTAAACCAAATTTCTCTTCTACAACTTTTGGAGTGTAGTATTCTTTCTCCATTGGTCTATACACAATAATCTTATCAGTTACTAGTTGTAAGAAATCCTTATCACTAGATACAATAAAACAAGTTGAATCATATTTTTCTACTAATTTTTCAGCTAATACTGCTATAATATCATCCGCTTCAACTTTATCGAGGATAGTAGTTTTAACTGGTAGTAATTTTAAATATTGGATAATACGGACGATCTGGTCAATTTTTGAATCATGTTCTTCCTCAATATTGTCAAATGCTTCCCAATTAGTAATCCTTGATAAATTTCTTGTCCCCTTGTACTCGGAGAGCAGGTTCTTACGGTTTACCGTAGAACCTTGCCCATCGAATACTACATAAACAGATGTTGGGTTTGTTTGTCTGATCATTGCACCTAAAGAGCGGAAGAAACCACCTAACCCTCCAATATGAATCCCATCGGGGTTAACCATATTCATCATGGCAAAATTTCTAAAAAATAGATTTAAACCATCTAAGATTAATACTCTATCATGCCTATTTTGGGTAGGTACTTCCTGGTCTTCTTGGATATTATCCAAGAGACTAAATAACTCTTTATGCTTCATGTTTGTGTTTATAGGTCCTGTACGTCGTAAAGGACTGGGGTTACATCTTCATCATCTTCTACAATCTTGAATGTTCCTCCTCCTAGGATTTTAGACCATTCATCTGCATGTGCTTTTTTATAAGCATTTTTATCTTTATCTGTATCTTCGATAAATCCATGAGAAGTCATAACAATTTTACCTCTTGCTGCTATACCATTAACATGGTTTTTGTCAATTTGTAAATTAGTACGTTTACCCCATTCAACTTGCTTACCACCTTTAATTGCTTTAATTTTAGATGTACCAGCGTTTGAAACATTACCAAATGTAACTACAAATGTTGCGTCATACCACATAGCCATTCCACCTTTGTTCATCATTTTTGGTTGACCCATAGGTGATTCTGCTTTAGCGGTCCATACTTTGTTAATAGCAATTAAACTGTTAGTATATGGTGACGACTCTTTACGAGACATTACAATACTTTGGTTTACTGTATTACCAAATTGTGTTGACATTGCCCCAGCATTCCATTCATTGTTATTCTTCAGTTTTTCAACTGACATAGCACACGGAATTGATCCAATAGAATCCCAAAAGAAAGCTAAATCTGTTGGTAAATTACCATTTTTCTGTTCGTTTTGTAAATCCATTATAAATGCAGCTACATCTTCTACAGTATGTACAGTTTCTCTATCAACATAGATAAAGTCACCTTCATAATCTATAACATTACCTTCATCATCCTTGATTAAATTAACTTTTAACCCCATCTGAGCTGCGTGTTCCCAATTCCATTTCATCTCGGTAATGATAAATACAGGTAAAATTCCCATATCTTGTGCAGATACTGCTGCTTCTAATAACGCTGTAGTTTTACCAGTATCAGAATGTCCTCTAAGTAATACTATATGTCCCATTGGAATACCAGGTACTCCAGATACTTCTTGAAATGCTGGTGATAATGGAATCCATTTTTGTTCCTTAAATTTAACGTTTTTATTTAAACCTTTAGAAGCTTTAAACTTATTAAGATCAAATTTGCTCTTGATCTCAGCAGACACTGCTGCTGAGAGAGACTTTGTTGATTTTTTTGCCATATTTAGAAAGGAAGATCATCGTTATCATTATTTTTTTTATCATCAAATAATGAATCAAATTGGTCTACTTTACTTTGTTTAGCTTTTGAAGTATCTAAACTAAAATTAGTAGATGGGTTTGATGTTACAGGAGATGAAACTATTTCTTCTGAATCATCATCTTCTGGTGATAGCCATTTTTCTAATGCTGATTTCATTTCATCAAATGAATAACGTTTAAATAAATCCCCTTTAGGATTTGGTTGCTCACTTGTCCATTTTTCTACTAATGAAGCATCTTCACTAAGTGGTGAAGTTTTTAGTCTAACACGTACTGATGATTTATTATAAGGAGTTCCTGTTGCTTCTGGTCCTACTGTTTCTACTGTGAGATCTCTTCCACCTACAATATCAGTATAATCTCCAATTTCATCATCAACAGCAAGTGCTAATAATTCTTCATATACCATTTTACCAAATTGCCATAATCTAACACCTTTATCTTCTTCTCCACGTACTATAACGGGAACAAAAACACGGTTTTTAGCATCTAACTTTTTAGCTAATACATAATTTTCTTTGTTATACTCTCCTTCACGTAGTTTCCCAGCAAATAGAGCAATTGGGTCTTTTTCACCAAAATTAGCCGGTGAGATCATTACTTTATTAGTAATACCATAATAGAACTTAAGTTCTGTAAATGGGTTTGTAGCATCATACGCTGATGGTACAATTCTAACTTGTTGTTTACCTAATGTAGGTTTCCAATAAATTAATGAGTAATCGGTCTTTTGACCACCCTGTGGTTTTGATTGGAGGGTATCCAATTTTTGCTTTAGTGCATTTAAATCCATAATGTAACTTATTTTTAATTATAACTGTTTATATGTAACTGAATATACGAACTATATTTTGGGGAGCCAAATTATACTTCGATTATTTTATAAATTTTTGTATTTAATTGATTTAAATCATTGTGTTGGGTAAGTAAAACACAATTTCTATAATGTTGCCAATCTACTTTATAGTTAGTATCAACAACACCACCATTTAATTTCTTAATCAATTCGTTAAGTGCATTAATGGTGTATAGGGTATTAGATTCTTTTTTTCTATGAACCAAAATAGTATTTTCTGGAATGGTTTGAACATTCCCTTGGTCTACATTGTATGTAACAACATATTCATCTTTTCCTACAATTTCTAATACAAACATTTTATTATATATGATTGTGTATTTTGATTGTATATCTTCAAGTAGTGCGTCTAAACCCTCTAGGTCTGTAAACGTACAAAATAATTTATTATTCAAATCTCCTGCGTTTTGGATGTCTTTTACAACATCATATTCCGCATTATACATATTGGTACTATTCTGTAAAATTGTAGTCATAACCTTCTATTTCTTTAATGTTTAATTTATATTTTTTAAATACTTCTCTAATCTCCTCTAATATCTCCTCCTCATCGTTATCTAAATCAAACAAAAATGAATCGTATGTATATAGTACTAGTTTTGTATTACATTTCCGCAATATACTACACATATCCCACAATATACGAACGTTCATTGACGTCTCCAAATTTTGTAGTATATAATTAAATAGTTTTTGTGGGTTCATGTTTTGCAAATTTTCCTTTTCATATCTATACCCAGAAATCTCACATTCTATGAACCCGTCGCTCTCAAACTTACGCCACGTTTCTCCTACGTATTTCTCTATTTTTTGAAAAAATTCCAGGCCTTTGTAATTGTCAAAAACGCCCCCATAGAGCTGTTTGAAGGTAAGTTCTTTCGATTTTTTATAATCCACTCCATATAAGGAAGCAAAATGAGCGTGAATATCAATATTGGCAAAGTCATAACCAATGAGACTAGCAGCCAAGCTAGGATGATAAGAGCTAATATCAATTTCCACAAGCCTATTATTACGTGGTATAAAACTTTTCCTACATCCATTTTCTTTATTAAGTGCTGCATAATTTACATTTTTAAATTTATTTGATGGTCTTGTTGTTGTTGTTTTTAAGTTGAACTGAGTGTGGGCATATTCGCCGTCAATATCGTGGAAGTATTCACTGAAGGTTTCATTACATATGCGTATGCCATTTCGCTCGATAGCGTTGAATACCACGGATACTCTATTGTTAAAAAATTCATTGTATTTTGTTTTTTCTATGTTAATATTCGCTTTTAGATCTCTAAAAATGTTCTCACACAATTCATAGTGTTTAACAATCGGTATAATTAGGTTTAACTCACGGTTATCTTTGTATTTATGGTAGTATAAATCGTGGGTTTGTGTTGTAGGACGTATATATGTATGAGGAGGTGGTGTTATGTCATAAAGAGTTTTGTTTGGAAAATAATGTAATATTTCCTTTTTATCACGACAATATAACACTTCAAACTTATCTACTAATTCGTTTACACGTGTATTTAACGCATTCAAGGACTCACTATGCGTAACACATACCATAAAGCCTTTAGTTGCTTCAAGTGGTCTAATATACACTAAACTTACGTGATTTAATACGGGGTGTATTGTGTCATTATAAGGGATTACTTCGATGAAAGCCTTCTTATAACTACTATTAATTAGAACATCTAACTGTTCCTTATTTTCAATAAGCCAATACATATACCTTTATTTTACCCTAATATACGAAACCCTTATCTAATAACCAACATACTTTGTATTTTTATTTTGACTATTTTGAGTTTCCATCTTATTAACCTTATAATCCATATTTGAACCACTAACCGGGATTAAGTAATCATGAATTTGAGGTATATGTTCTGCCCCAACCATAGGACCTTTTTCAGGATGAACATGGTATAACCCAACATAACGTTTACCTGTACTTTCATTTAAGAATTCAGTACCATCAGTAGTCAGGTTTTCTCCTGCTGAATATTTAAAATACTGGTCATATCTATTTTTAAAATATGATTTAAATCCTTGTAATGAATTATTAGATTGAATTCTTTCTACAGTTTTTTTATTTATGTTATAGACATCATTTCTATTTCCTGAGATAACCCAAGGTAATGTAAAAGGGATATATAATTGGTAACTAACATTTGGGTCTTGATCTACATATCTTCTATATTCTTCTTGGGTAATTTCTATATATAAAATTTCATTTGATTTTTTAACAAAATATCGTTGGTATTCTGTTATTTTATATTCTTCTTTAGTTGGTAAAACAATTGTTTGGGTAGGAAGAGAAGGAGGAATAGATGTATTTGTTGTATTTAATGATAATGTTGGGTTATAACCTATAGGGTAATTATAGAAAGAATCTACTTCAGAAAATGAAGAAGATGTTGAAATTACAGGGTTTAAAGATGAGTTTAGGTTTAATGTAAGGGGAAAATTAGGTTTATTATTAGGATTTCTCCCTGTAAAATATAAACCATCAGATGTAGAAAAATAATAACCTTGATAAATAACCCCATCGTTAGAAGTTACAAATTCTCCTCCATTAGTATATAAGTCAGTTTTTATTTGTGATTTTGGGTAGTACATTATCCGTAAATTTCTATTATAGATTCAATTATGCTATCTGCAGTGATGTTAGCGGATGGAAAAGCATTGTTTAAATTATTTACTACAGTGTTAAGATATCCTTCTGTATTGTTTTCGTTAGGAGGAGCGTAAGTATATAGAAACTCTCTAAAAGAAGGGGGTGAACCTTTTTTATACGTCTTACCTGTTACGTTCGCTAATAAAGACTGGTTACCGGAGGTGATTGGCATTTTTCCTTTTGACCATCTCTTAATCTTAGTTTCTACTAATGCTTTTGCTCCTAATTCTGCTGTTGAAAAAACAGCAAAGCGATTCGTCCCGTATTGATTATCTTCTTTAGCAGCCCCAGGATCTATTGTTTGTGCTAATGTTCCAAAATCTAAGTTACCTGGATTATTGTTTCTATATGAACGTGAGCCAACTCCACCATTATCATTAGGATTCCAACCTTCTTTAGTCCCTATAGCTAAAGCTAATTCATATGAAGCAGTTCCTGGGTTGTATTCAGCATTTTTTAGTACTTCTTTGAGTAATGGGTTACCTTTTACTATAGTTGTATTAGTAGTAGAAGTGGTTTGGATGGTAGATGTTGTATTAGTTGATTTAATAGGAGGGTCTTTTGATACTGGAACAGAAATTGTAGAAATATTTGTATCCCATACATTACCAGACACTTTATGATTTACTCCTTTAACAATAAATTTTAATGCTTTTGGGTATGAACTTGGAAGAAATTTAGTATTAATCTTTAATCTATTATAAATTTTTATCCCACTTAAACCATCCATTGTTATATCTAATTCTAAAGGTATAAAACCTGTTCCTGATATTACTGGGGTAGATGCAATTGCTTCTGCTTTATTAATATTTGATAAATATTTTTTAAAAGCATTTTTACCCTGTTGGATAAAATTATCATTATCCCAGCTAAAATACTGAGCTACAATTCTGCGGGTAGATATATTCTTAGTACTATACGAGATTTTAGAAACACTGGCAGCTGTGTTTGTTCCTGCTTCTGTGGTGATAAATGATTTATACCCCGAATCTCCCCCAAATGCTCTTGAAAGATATACCATATAATTATTATTAGCTTCCTTACTATCCTTTAATACATCTGTGCTATCTAATATTTTGCTTTTTTTATTTCTTTCTATTTTGTACATTCTTAAACCTTCTGATAGCAAAGCCTGGTTTTTTGAATCCTCCGTTCTATTAGAATCTATACTATCAACTCCGGATACCCAAATACCTATTATTTTAATTCCATTATAGGTAAATCTATACCCTTTTGGATCTTGCAAGAAAAATCCACCACTACTATAGTTTGAATTTCCATCATTTGCTATAATTGCTTTTGAAAATGCCTTTTTAAATTCTTCATTTGATATATCATCTTTTTCTAGATCTGTTAGTAAGTCTTCATCAGAATTATAATATTGACTTTGACCAAATCTATTTACTAACCCTTTATTCCATGTTTGAAAAGGTATTGCATTTACATCCTTTTCATCAGATGCTGTCGCCCCAATAGTTACCATATTCATTAAATCAGGGGTAATTTTAGTTTGGAACTTAAAATCTTTTACAAAGGTACTACTACCTTGGGGTTCATAACCATATATATTTATTGAAGTTTTTTCTTCATACTTTTTAATTAACTTATCCCCTCCCTTTATTTGGTTTTGATCTATAATAACAACAGTTTTATCTTTTTTTAATATTACTTCTAAATCAGTACAATTACCAGTTGATTCATTTATACCATCACAAATAGTTTGGAGAAATCCAAATAAACTAACTTCTTCTTTATTATTTTGAGAATCTACAAAGGCTTGTTGAATAAATGTTAAATTTAAATAACAATTTAAAAGTTTACCATAAATTACACCATCTTTTTTAGTAGCAAATTCTGCCATATTAGCATTCATATAGGCTATGGGTCTACCTTTATTTGATCCTGTTTGAGTTTTTACCGCATTAATATTACTTAAAACTTCTTCTCCCATAAGGACACTAAATATAACTTTATTAGCATTTAAAGGAACTAAATTAGTTTCATAATTACATCTTGATAATTCTGGGTCTAATTCAAATATTAATTCTTTATCTTCTTTACCTTCATTTTTAATATTTGAAACTAAGAAATCTTGAATAAATGATAAAAAAGTTTCAAATCTTACAAAAAATCTACTTTCTGTTGGAATATTATTTTTCCATACTGTAATATATGATGCTTTGCCTTGTATATCTACCCCAGCTAAATCTCCCCCCAATACGTAATCATGAGTTTTTATATATCTAGTTCTTAAGTCGTTAAAATTTTCTAAGGTATAATTAACCCATTGACTTAATTTATCTGACCCTACATTAGCTAAAATAACATTATCAGAATCACTAATTTCAGAATCATTAATATCTAATTTTAATATATTTTTGAGTTCTATTCTTCTTGATTTTATAGCTTCACTATCAAGATTAATTGCTGGTATTTTTATGTTAAGGGATTCTATTACTGATCCTACAGTAATTAGGTTAAGAGTAATATCATATGTATTATCAGTATTTAATGTCCATGAGAAGTTAGAAACTTTACCAAAAAATCCCCCATAATTTCCTTTAAATATTTCTTCATTAGCTAACACAAGATTTATCATATCGGTTTGGGAGTAGCTATTACCATCAAACCATTGGTTTTCAATAATAGTAGATCCCATTTCTTCAATCATTACTGTTGGGGGTGTTATTGCATTATCACTGGGGGTGATTTTATCTATATATTTATCCCAACCCCACTCTAACATTACCGAATAACCTAACCTTAAATAAAGTAATTCAATTAAACCAAATTGAAACTTATTGTAAGCTTTAAGTTTTATTGTTGCCTTTCTAATAGAGCCTCTATTTAAACACTCTACAGACATATCTATTATACCAGGTACAGGTTGAAGGCCTCTTTGACTACTACCTAAACCACCATACATTTTATTTGAGTTATCTAAAAAATTATAGGAATTAATTGCTCCGCTTCTTTTAATATATGAGTTCTTTGTTGAATCAAGTTTTTGAGTACTATTAAATAATACTAAATTTTTAGCTAAACCCTCACCCTGCATTGCCTCTATATCTTCTTCTCTAAGGTAATTTGAACTATCATTAGAAAGAGCAGTAATTTTATCTACTGCAGCAGATCCAGATAAACTTATCCCAGAAGCCATCTTTATCCAAGAGTTTCTATTATTTAAGTAATTTTGAACTTCAGGGGTTCTTTGAAGATTTTGAGTACCAGGAATATACCCGGCCCCATGAATTTGTTGTCTATAGTCTATTTGTTTATCTATTGCCTCTACAATTGGTTCTCCTACTATATTTCCTGTCATAACTATATTGCATTTAATTGTTGGTAATCTAATATAATTGCTCCGATATTCCCCGGAATTCTAATTTGAACTCCTAAAGGTGGAAACATAGAATTTTGGTTAAATTGAGGGTTTGCTATAGATATAACCCACCATAAACTAGAATCACCATAGTATGTTTGAGCTAGTATATCAAATCTGTCTCCTTCATCGGTGTAAGCATATATATCATCAAAACCCAAAGGAAGGTCTGGGTATTTAACTGTTGTTTTATACCGTTTTCCTTTAGGGGTTGATGTACCTGTTATTGTTGTGTATCTACCCATTTTTTAAATATTAGGATTTAATGGAGATGGAGTAAATGGATCAGAACTTAACCCAGCTAATAATTCTTGATTAGAGATTGTTGGAGTTACACCTTCTGGTTGGAGTTGGGTTGTAGGTTCTACTCTATCATAATTATTATCTCCTCTTCTATTTAACCCATTGCTTAAAGCAATATATCTTTCTGGCCCAAAAGTTGCTAAATCACCTTCCACACCTGGTCCTTTTTTATTAGTAGACCCAAATTCATTTTTCTGTATACTAGGTACAAAATTATGGATCGGGATAAAACTAAATCCTGATACTTTTATCATAAATGGTAATTCTTTAACACTTTTATCTGATCCAGCATTAGTATCGTTAATTGCTATTTCCCAAGGTGATTCCATAGGTACAGTATAATTAATTCCTGTCATAATTCCAACTTGTTCATAAAGATATCCACCCACAGTTAAGGTAATTAAATTACCTCTCATATACCCGTCTGATGAATAATCAGGTGCACAAACTGAAGCTAAATAATTTAACTTTTGATACATTGGAATTAATTCCTGTTTTGATTGAGCAGCTACTGTCCAACTTAAATTGAATTTTCTATCAAACCCCTGGTAATTATATAAATTTTCTGCTCTACCTGCAAATTTTTGTGAATCCCACTGTGCTGTATAACTATCATCCATACCATCTAAAAATGCTCTAAAATGGATATAGGTTTTTAATGAAGGATTATCATTATCTATTACACCAATTCTAAATTTACATAGATCATTAATATCTTTACTGGTGTCAACATATTCTGATTTATAGATTTGTAAGGCATTAATTTTATCCAATGCTTCATTATTACCTGTTACATAACTTGTAGTTTGATTTTTAGCCCCAGCATTTCCTAATTTTACTCTTTGTTCATACCTATTTGTTGGTACAGTATAATCAGGGGATTTTACAGATTTAGCACTTGTTTTTGATCTAAAATCTTGTAATATTTCGGTTTTTAAATAATCATTATTTGGAGACCCGGCTTGAGCTGCGGGTTTAGAGTCCATTAATTGGTCATAACTTAAAGATGATCCTAAACCTGTTACTCCGGATGTGTTTGCTTGAAAACCTAAACCATCAGGTCTTTCAGTTTGATATACACTTTGGCCAACCTTACTTATTTCTGCACCATTTATATTATCATTTGTTGTTTTAAATATATCTGTACCTAAAAGATTATTTATAGGTGTAAATGTTTGAGAGGCATATCTTCCTGATACAGATTTTGTATTTAAAAAATCATTTACATCACCAAAATAAGTACCCCCTCTAAAAGTTTCAAAATATGGGGAGGTAGTACCGCCTTTAAAAATACTATAATTAAAACCAAAATTAGTATCTAAAGTTTTTCCTTCAAGAAAAAACCCATTACTTTTTAACACTGGGTTATTTAAACCCGTTCTTTGGTCATTCGGCATTCTTATACTAGTTCTACCTACTCCTAAAATAGAACCAGGACCACCAGAATAGTTGTATAACTCATTTTCACCATTAGTGTTGGTATTCACATTTAATTTAGTAAATCCAACTAATCTACTAGTGTTTCCAATACCATATCTCCTTTCATTATAAGCTACTGTAGAAAAATAGGTTGGGTTACCTAAAGGGTCTTGTATATCTAAACCAAATACATCATCTAATAACCCACCAAGTATACCTCCGCCTGGGCCAGTAGATGCTGTTGGGTCTATTCCTTGTTTTAATAAGTGACCACCAGCGGCATTAACAGCAGCTTGTGCTATTGTAGAAGTAGGTAAATAAATACCATTGTTAAATGCACGTCTATTTTTTGAATTAATTTCAGAATTACTAACAGCTAAAACATTTACCCCTGTTCTAGATAATACTTCTTGTTTACCTATGAATAAAAGCCCATTTGGGGATTTTAAATCTGTAAACATTTTAGTTAATCTAGAAACATCTCTTGCTGTAATTTCAGGTAAAAGTTGTCCCCCTCTTAATAAGAAATCTTCTGCTACTTTAGGACCTGTTCCTTTATTATAATCAGATTCATTAAATGACCTTTTAGGGATTTCTTGAACTTCATAAGGCTGACCACTCGCATTAGTTTTGCGAGGACCTACCCCACGTCTATCATACCCATATTGAGGAGAAAGATGTTCAGAAAGGTTTGTCTTTATGTTAAGTAATTTAGCCAATAGTTAAATATTTTAACGGTTGGCGTTTGGGCTGATATTTCCTGTTGTATCTACTGAAGTTGGAGCATCTGAAACATAGTTTTGGTAAGTACCTTGTGAAAAAGTATTATTTACCGGAATAGTTCCTCCTGCTTTTAATGGGCCTGTAGGTTGTTCACCTCTTAAAGGTGTTAAAGTACTTCCATCATTTTCAAGTTTGTTAAGTAAAGGCATAATTTTAAATTTTAATTATTAAATGTTTATTATAAATATTATTATTGTATTGAGAATGCACTCATTCCTGCTACTGTACCAACTTCAATAGAATCCATTTGTACTTTAGGAGCAGGTTTGTTTATTAATGCTTCTAATAGGGCATTTGTTCTTTTAGCTTCTGAGTTGTCAGGCATTTGAATTGATCCTGCTGGGGATGATACTACATCATCTCCTTTAAATAAATTTGTACCTGCTATAACTGTATCTTTGTTATTTAATGATATTGCTCCTTCAGGACCAAATAAAGTTCTAGAACCATAACCTGATGTATTTGATCCTGGGGACATTATATCATCACCATCTTTAGATCCTGCTAAATATCCTAATAATCCTGCTATAGCTGCAATACCAATACCAATACCAGCTATAGCACCAATAGGACCTAATGTAGCTAAAGCAGCTGTAATGCCACCACCTGCTCTAACTGCTGTTGCGGTTGCATTCTTTCTCTCAGATCTTAGTAATTTTTTATTTAACGCAAGTTGTGTAACTGTAGCTGCGGCCCTAACTGCAGCTTGGGTAATTATTGCTGTTGTAATTAAACCAACTATTATTTTTACAGCAGTTGCACTTTCTGCTACTTTAGCAAACCCATCAATAAGACCCATTAAAGGGTCAGCCAAATTAGCCATTACAGACTGTATTTTGGTCATAACATCCGCTAACTTTTCTTGAGCTGATTGTTGTTGATACTGTTGTAATAAAAGTTTTCCATTTTCAGTACCTCTTAATTTATCTAAGTCACCAGCTTCTGCTAATTGTTCAATATTTTTAGCTCCTAGGGCATTTAATGTTTCTTGATTTCTTAAAGTTTCAGCTAATTGGTCAGAAGTCATCCCAGCAGCAGCTGCTAATGAGTCTTGTTGTATAACATTTAACTTAGCAAAATCAGCAGCACTACCCATCTGTTTTACTATTTCTTCTGTTGCTTCTGCACTTTTTCCTTGTAGGGCTAATGATCTAGCTCTTTCAAGATTTATTGATTTACCTGTTAGTAATTCAGCTTCTAATTCATTTGTAAGAGAAGTTTCAAAGTTAAGTAAACCTTTAGCTATTGTTTGTGTTTCTTTTAAAGAAAGACCTAATTTATTAGCTGTTACAACAGCTTCTGCTAGTGCTTCATTATTAAACCCATATTGTGCACCTAACTGCCCAGTAGCAGTAGCAACTTCTTTTAATACTTTTTGACCTTGTAATCTTATTCCTGTTTCTTTTTCTAAATTAGAAACACTATTTAAAATTTCTTCTGAAACTTTTTCAGAAGATTTACCTTGAGCCATTCCTAACTTTAATAAGTTTGCTGCTTCTTCTCCTTGTAATCCTACCTTTTTGGTAAGCATTACTTGGTCTTGAAGTTGGTCATTTGTATAACCCTTTGAAGCCCCTAAGGCATCAGCTAAGCCTTCTTGGGCATGCATTAATTTTTCTAAAGTTACATAGGCTTTACCACTATTCTTAGCAAAAGTATTCATTTCATCTCCTATCTCTCTAGCTTCAGATTTACTTATTCCTAGGGATTTAGCAAAATTAGTGGTTGCCGTATCAGCTTTTACTAAACCTGCAACAACAAAAGCTATAGCACCTTTACCTAAAGCATCGGTTACATTTTTAGCTCTTTCTAGTTCTGATGCTGTTTTTTCTGCTCCTGTTAGACTTGAATCTATTCCTACTTTAAATTGTGCTATACCTTTAGATAGGTTTGCAATGGGGGCGGCTAATAGAGGACCAATACCCGGAAGTATTTTTAACCCCTCAGCTAATTTATCAATAAATCCTATAGATTTATTAATTTCTTTAATTTGTTCTTTAGTAGCAGAAAAAGACTTAGTTAAATCATCTGAAGTATTTATTGCATCTAATAGTGATTGGTTTGATTCAAGTAGAGATGCTCTTTCTTCATCCTTAGCATTTTTTAGTTTAATAGAGTTAGCAGCTAGTGTAGCTTCGGCTTGTGCTCTGTTTTTAGCTAAAACAGCTAGTTCTTTAGCAATGTTATTTCTAACCTTTGCATTAGATACATCTTGTTTTCCGTATTGTGAAAGTTTTGCGGCACTAGCTGATAGTTGTCCTATATCTTTTTGTGCCGTTTTGAAAGTTGATGCAAATTCCTTATTGATTTTTGCATTTATAGATAATGAAGTTGTTATATCATTAAAGGTTTGTCTAGATTCTGCAGCAATTACACTAGCCTCTTTTAATGCATCTCTATATGCTTCTGCATTTAATTTAGATTGTTCTATATCATCAGCCATTTAGGAAACGTTTTATTATAAATATTAAAAAAAGCAGCTATTTAATAGCTGCTCTTTCCTTCATATGGTTTTGATGCATTTTTAAATTGTGATGTATTAACTTGTCCATCTGAATTGACTAATGAAGTTTTAGATTTATCGTTCTGAGACTGTAGTTTTTTGTTTTGGGCATCATTATAGTCTTGAATTTCTTTAAATGTAAATTTTCTCAACCAAATAGGCATGTTATAGATTGTAAACCAATCATACCCACCATTACCATGATATACTATATTATGAACTTGGGTAAAAACATTATGTCTAATAATACTTGCTTCCTTAGATTTCAGGCCAAAAAAATTCGATACCAATTGGGATGGATTTTTTTGCATCTGAATTAGTGGGAAAAAAAGTCAAATCTATGTCTGGTTGGATTTGGTTTATATATTCTCTTAATGCTCTTGAATCTCTAGCTAAAAGGGAAGTATCTACAAACTTTCTAATGGTTGGAGGATCTGTTTCTCCATTAATTGAAGTAATAATGTATTTTAACCTTGTAGATAATTCAGGATTTGCTTCTTTATTTAATCTTTTAAGTCCTTCTAATTCTTGTTTTACTTTTATTTCATCTCCATGTGTAAAAAGTTTAAAAGTAACATCAACTTTAGTATGGGGTAAAGTAAAAGGGAATTCATTTTTACCCTGTATGAATAATTTTTCATCAAATTCTTTATTTTCTATAAGCCCTAAATCAACCTTATATTCTTCATCATCATATGTAAATTTATATTCTCCTCCATAACCTAATACACGAGCAGCTACCATTATAGCATTTTTATCTCCTACTACAAGATCATTATAATTAATTTTAGTAACTATTAAAGATTTTAATAATCTATCAATTACTGTACCTTTTTCAATATAAGATTGGTTAGTTAAAATATCTTCTTCCTTAGCGGTCATATATTTTAATTCTATTTTACCACTTGATAGGGGATTGTCTTTTGGATATACTAAACCTTTTGAGGGTAGTTCTATTTCTTCTGTTGGGAATTTAAATTCGGTCATAGTCTTTATTTAATTAAAACGTTTTTATCAGTTATACATATGTAAAATACAAAAAAGTTTGACCGTAGCCAAACATTTTTTGATAAGTTATGTAATTGTTTTTTAGAAATTTAATACACAATAATCTGGTTGTACCTCCATTGTAATTTCTTGAGCAGCATTTTCAGTATCCCAGTTGAAATCTCCAAAATTGGCAGATGTAATCATTGCACCTTTAATGATCCATTCTGAAACAACATCACCTACAGGTCCTAGCACGTTAATAGTTAGATCTTTTTTATAGAAATCACTATATCCATCTCTACCTGTTACTGATTCATGATGTAATCTAACCCATTCCATTACTGCTTGTGCACCAGATGGGGTGATTGGATCAAATAGTGTAAACTGAATAGTACCCCAAGTTGTTTTACCTTTCACAAAACGTTGAACGTTAATATGATTTAAAGGTACTGTTCCTTGTGATACACTTACAGCTCCTACACCTTTCATGATGTAAGCAGGAAATCCATCTACAAAACAGATAAATCTATTCTTTTGTTTTGGTTCAAATGCTGTGAAAAATATTTCGTTTGGGTTTAATACTGCCATTTTATTTTCTTATTTTATTATAAATATTTATCTTTTTAGTTTTTACGATGGAAATGTTGCTCCAGTTGGTAGTACATTGAAATCTAGTAATATAAATTCAGCTGTTCTAGTTGGTTGTAAGAAAATTTGTCCTACTAACTCATTTCTATCAATAACATCTGGTGAGTTATTACTTTCATCCATTACTACTTTAAAAGCATATAATCCCTGTCTCTGTTGAACACTTTCTAAATATGGATTTACTTGTGTTAAGAAGTTTTGTCTTGTTGCAATTGTATTTTGTTCAAATACTAAATTATCTGCAATTTGAGATATGTATCCTTTAAGTGTAATTAACAATCTACGTACATTTACTCTATCTAATGCTGAAGCTGCTTTCTGTAATGTTTTCTGACCAAATACTACAACTCCTTGTGATGGGAATGTTGCAATTGGGTTTACATTAGCTTCATATAAAGTATCTCTATTTGTAGAAGTTAATTTTCTTTCAGCTCTAACAACTTGACCCATTCCACCTCTAGTAATACCTGCTGGTGCGAACCATGGATCACTTGAAGCATCTGTAAAGGCATATACACCCGGTATAAATGTTGAAGCTGGTATGAAAACTAATTGTCCTGAATTAGGATCAACTGTTTGTAACCATGGCCAATATGCTGCTGTATAGCTATTATCAATTCCACCGGCTTGTGCTATTACTGTATTTATAGCTGTATTATATCCTACTAAATCTATTACCGCAATATTATCACCACGTGAAATAGAATTATTCATTATACTAGTAACTTGGCTAGCATGGTCTTTTTGTATTAAACCAGGAGCTGATATTACATTAAATTGATAATCATCTTGATTAGCTAATAGTGCTATTGCATTATCGTAATCAGACCCTATTAACCCCTGTGTATCTTTTTCGGTACCAAGTCCTATGTTTTGGTAAAAATTAGCTGATCTTCCTACTGGTATATTTGATCCAACTGCTCCACCAAATGAACCAGATCCAATAATTGGTAAGCTACCTGTAAATTGATCTTTTGCTGATCCATCATTATTAAAATAACGTGGTGTTGGGTTATTAACTGCTTTTACTCTTACGTAATTAGAAATATTTGGGAAAGATCCACTTTCTTGTAAAAATGTATCTGCTCCTTCTGTTATTAAATTAGTAGAAATATCACCAATTGCTCTTGAAATATAATTTGAAGCAAATGGGTCTAATGAAATGTTATTATAAGATTCTAATATTACTTTATTATTATTAGTATCATCACCCCTTCTTATTAATAAACTAAATACACCAGATGATGAATTAGATGCTGCTATTTCCCATCTAACATTATCAGTAGAACCAGAAGTTAAAGCACCATTTGATATTTCTGTAGTTCCAGTATTCAGTATTTCCCCTTCAGAAATTGTTTCTAAAGTAAAAGCATTTGAATTTATTATGTTTGCATCAACTAAGGTTAATGTTAAATCTGCTGTTGGATTACCGATTAATCCTAATGCAACTGAAACTACATCACCTACGGCATATCCTGATCCTTGATCATTTACTGTGATAGCTGTTGGTTCAACTAATAAATTTGATGCTACTAATGTAATTGTTACCGCTGTGGTTCCACCAATTACTGATATTGGAATTGTTAAAATGTCAGTAGCTGCATATCCTGTTCCTACTGTTGTAATTGTTATTTCAGTAACTGCATTTCCTGATACTACAACAGTTGCAACTGCTCCTGTTCCTGAACCTCCTGTTAATGAAGTATTTGTATAACCAACATTATCATCAGCATCTGTTGAGTTTGTAGTAACTTGACCAACAATATTCTGTGCTAAAACTAATTTACCTAGTGTTGTTGCTGTTGTAACATCAACAGTTAAACCTGATCCTCCTGATGGAGATACTGTAGTAATTTGTCCTACAAAAGATCCAGCGGTACCATCGGTCCCACCTGAATCTAAAGATGCAAGTAAATTACCATTTGGTTCTAGGATGCCACTTTCTATCTTATTAAATATTGGTGAAGATACTGCTGAAGTAAATGATCCTGATGTTACTCTGGTTACTAGTAAAGAATTACCTCCATTTTGAAAATATTGGTTTGCTGCAATTGAAGTAAGGTAAGTAAATTCACCTGATCCACTTTGTAATGCCCCACCAAAAATTGCTTGGTAAGAGCTAAACGAACTAATTAGTGTAGGTTTTTCAACAGGACCTATTACTGCGGGTCCAATAATTGCTGCACCTCTTTCAACTGGTTGTGAGGTAACAAATGATTGGTCGTTTTCTCTTGCTAATACACCTGGAGATATTAATGTTTCTGCCATCTTATTATATTATTTTAATATTATTTTAATACTGTTTTATTATAAATATTAAAATTTTTTTCAAAAATTACTCTACTATAGTAAATTCTCCAGTTTTTAAATCAATATTTCCATCCCCATATTTTTCTTGTAGTTCTTTACCCGTTTTGTTAGATTCTTCTTGTAAATTAGCTAAGCCTTCTAAAATTTGACTTCTTTGACCCTCAAGAATAGCTTTTTGGATATCTACATTACCTAATTCAAAAGTAATATTGTTTTGTTTACTTTGGTACTCTCTAAGAATTTCTAATTCTTTTTCTTCTAATTTAACTATTTTACTCATACTATCGTTATTTATTAATTATTATTTATTAGTTTTATTATATATAATGCACATTAACACGTTTTTTCCGTTATTTAAACATTGACCAATTAACTAACAGTAACGTTTATGTTAAGGTTATTAACGGTCTATAAATATTGAACCTTATTTACTTGTAAGTACATTTTCATTAGATTTAATATACAAAAACTAATTTAGTACTCCACATAATTTTTGATAAATGTTAAAATACTTTTAATTTAATCTGTTGGTGGTATAGGTTCTCCAATAGTAAGTGTAATACTAACGGGGTTTATTAATAATTCTATACTTGAAGAAATATTTGTTTCAATAGCTGTAACTTGTTCTTCACCCATAGCATCTTGAGTCCACTCAACAACTATTTCATTTGTTAAATCTTCAAAGGGTATAAATGGGGTTCCTGGGTCTAATGGAACTATTTGTGTTCCGATATTTGTGGCTGAATAAGGATTTCCTTCAGGATCTAATTGATCCGAAATTCCTGTTACTATCCAATGTACGTTATATACTACGTCTGTTTCACCTTCTTCTTGTGGGTGTACGTCTACTGTTTTGCAATTCCAATTGTAAGTAATCATGTCTTTTTTGTTTTTTGTGTTTGGTTTATATTCTGTTTTTTTGTTTTTCCTTTTCTTTTGTCTTCTTTTTTCTTCTTAGTAAGCCCCTTAAATTTTTTCTTTATCATACATATTTAAGAGTTAAATGTCTATTTCTATAGTTCTGAGAGTTTGTCTTTTATTGTTCCATTCTCGTCAAAATACTTATCTTGTGTTTTGGTGCTCTGTGTCTCTACTGCTTGTTTTACCTTAGTCAACTCTGTTGTTACTTCTGTATATCCGTGGTCTTTTAATTCTTTAATCATAGAATCAAGACGTAGTTGAGTAGATTGTAGTTCCTCTTGGACTGCTGTTTTAAGTACTACTATAGCTTCTTTTAATGAAATTTTTGGGTTAATTATTTCTTCTTCTAATTTACTGCCTGATTCTAGATCAACAACACCTGGTTTTTTTACTGGTCCTGCATCTAAGTCTAATGCTGTGGATTCTAGTTTATCTATTACTGCTGTTACTTGTGCTATATTTAATTGTATTCTCATTGTAGTTTATTTTTATTTTAGTTTTTATTTTAATTAATATATTATCCTTATATTGAGTTAATTGATGAAATGTTTGCTGCTGCTACTCCGATTACGCTTGAATATGTAGTAATACTGTTGAAGGCAGGGGTGTATGTAATTACAAGTTTTATGGGATATGCAGAGTCAAGGAATTTTATACCTGCGTTTTTTGCTGCAGCATCTAGTGTTGGGTTTGTATTGTCGTAGTCGTATTCTCCCTCTATAATTGCAACGTTTAAATACCCGTTAGTGTTCATTGCTGTTATTGCAGTAGAATTTAATACAAAATCATTATATACACCCGTACCAGCGTTCCAGGTTGTATTTTCTGATGAGTATGCTGTAGAGTGGTCAAGGTTGGAGTAATCACTTGTAGATAAAGTGGTTGTGGTTCCGTTATTTCCCCAAGCCGATCCTTCAACTGCAATAGTGTGGGTATTATTACTAGAGCTGGATGCATTGTATATTTTTAATGTAGCTGCAGTAATTGTACCTAATATACTAGTATCTAAGTTATTAAAAAATAAGAATACTCTGCTACATCTACCTATGTAATTGGTTCTACCAGTATCTAGATAAACTCTTATTGCAGACCCTATACTTGATGGGGTTGTGTATGTAATTGCAGAGTCTCCTGTAGATACGTCTCGAATTAGTCCTGTCCAATTAGTTGAAGCAATATTCGACGTAAGTCCTGCTGATCCTTGTAATGTAGCGTTAACTGTAGTAGTTGGCATATCTTAAAACTGTCTTTTAGGTAAATAGTACTTATTTGAATTAAAATACGAATTCTTTGGTGGGGATACAACAAATTCTTGATACTGTATGTTATCAAAATCAAATATACTCTCACTATTCGGTAAAACATTCCACCAAGTTGTCCTGGCCCCTGGTTTTGTTAATGTAGGTAGTGATGAAGTAAAAAAGTGTAGATCTGTATCTCCGTAGGTATCGTAGAATACCCCATCATATGTTGATAGCATGTTTAAATTACTGTACCAGCTACCGGTAATAACAGTAGTATTTGGTTTCTCTGCTGCCCATTCTAGAGCTAGAGGTATAATATCAGGATGGTTTTCACATATTGTGTGAGATGATATAGAGTGTGATTGGATATATCCTGCTGATATGCCCATACCGAATCCTATCTCTAAGATATCTCCTCCATTTTGGGTTACATAAGCTGCAGAAGCAGACATTAGTATATCTTCCCAACCCATCATTACCTGTTGCTCTACTTCTTCTTGTAGGAAGTAAATCTTATCTTCTTGGAATGTTAAACTTTGTGATATATATTGCATATTCTTTTATTTTATAGCTTAATCTATTTCTACAAAAGTATTGTCTGGGCAGAAGTATATTGTTCCATCTGTTGCGTCTGCCTCTACTACGTAACCTACTATCCTGACGTAATTTGAGGTTGGTATAACGGTTGTAAGTAGTCCATTTGTACTGTCAATGTACAATTTCTTTCCAGCTGGTGTTGTTCCTAAATTAGTGGTGTTGTATAATGCACTTCTTGCAAACCCTCGTAAGAGTATTCCGTTAGCAGGAGTTGTTCCAATTGCAATACCTAACATTCCCGTTGAGTCGATACTAAAACTATTATTAGCTTCTCTCCATCCTGAGGTGCCTAGTGAGTTGTTAAAACATATTAAGTCTCCAGCTGCTGGTGTTTCTATAAATGTTCCAAAAGTAGCAATTTCTCCGTTAAATTCACTAGCTGATGTTGGTTCTTGATATGTTAATGAGCCTGATATTTCTATGTCTGTTGTAGATATACCACTTCCTTCAACTGTAAGTCGGGAATAGTAATTTGGAGGGGATGATGGACCTATATAAATGTTAGTGTTATCTGAAAACATTTTCTGCTCCTGCAAACCAAACGAACCGTTTCTATGGTAGGGGATTACACCGTCAGTTAAGTCGGTAGCTATTAGTGTGTCTGCCTTTACGTTACCATTAACTTCTAGCTTTGCACCTGGGCTTACTGTACCTATTCCTACATTACCCGTTGTTCCATCTATTGTTAATCTATTGGTAGTATTTATGTTGAATATTATGTCAGGAGCTATAATCCCATTACCTACAGTACTAAATGATGTTGAAGTAGAGGTTGAGCTTATATCAACGTAATTTGAAGTATCAACTCCTGTTCTAATACTTTCTCCTAAAACATGAAGCTTTGTAGAAGGACTAGTCGTTCCTATTCCTACATTTCCGTTTTGATTAATTCTAAATCTTTCTACAGGGGTACCATATCCAGTACTAGTACTTATAGTTATTATACCGCCTCCATTATTACCAGTGCCAGCGCCTGCTGCCGTAAAGGCTTTTATTATAGTTGAAACATATCCACCAGTTGCATCAGATTTACCTGCAAACTGTATTACTCCTAAATCTGTCCCTGCTGCTATACCAGTATTTTGATTTATAAGAGTCATTACACCTGGTTGGTAACTAAAGCCACCATTAGTATATCCCCCCACAATTAAAGTACCTGCTGCTGTGTTAGGGTACCCGTATGATGGGGTTGATGAAATTGTACTTCCTATATTTACTGTAGCGTTGGTTGCATTAGCAAGAATATTTCCCGAAACTTCTAGTTCAGTAGCATTAATTTTTCCCCCAACTTGTAGTTTAGAAATAGGACTAGTTACTCCTATTCCTACATTACCGTCGCCATTAACTCTTAGTCTTTCAATATTTGAGTAATCTGATAAGGATAATATGGTACTTGACCCATTACCACCCTGGATTGTAACACCATTTCCTCCAGTACCGCTTGTGTTAATAAATCTTGCAATTGGACCAGAGGTACTTGATGCTACGTGAAGTGGACTTAATGGGTTAGTCGGTCCTATACCTACGTTGCCTCCAGATAATATTACTATTCTTGGGTTAGTTTCAAGATTATCTCCATCTTCAGATATTTTAAATGAATTATCTCCGGAGTCAATACCTTGTGTCCATCCTAAACTATCGCTATTATCTCTATTAAACGCCATAACAACGTTATTATTTGCTGTAGTGTTAGTATTCTTTATAGAAAACCCAGGTAAGGTTGTTAAAGAATATGAAACTTGTAATTTTCTAGCAGGACTAGTCGTTCCGATACCTACGTTGCCAAAGAATATTGATTTAGGAATACTACTACTAGGGTCACCAAATCTCAAGTGTTCCCTATACGTACCTTGCCCTTTATGGTAAATACTTAATGCATTGTTTGTTTTATTAAATTCTATCTTACTATCTTGGTCTGTTGCGGTTGCACTTGCACCTAAGAATATTGTAGAAGTGTATGCATTGGATGTAGATGTACCTAAAGATATGAAAGGGTTTTTAGAGGCGGCAAACGCTGTCCCTCCAGCAAATTCTCCTTTTACAAAAATTCCGTCTGAACCTGCGCTTAATCCTAAGCCTACTTCAAGCTTAGAGGTTGGACTATCCGTTCCGATACCTACGTTGCCATCAACAAGTACACTTCCTGTTACTCCTAAAGAACCAGTTATTTGTGCGCTACCAGAAAAGATACCATCCCATGAACCAGAATTATTACTTACCCAATCCACACCTGTTCCTGTAGAGGATAATAGTTGTCCACTAGTACCACTAGCACCATTAACATCTAAAAGGGTTCCTTCTGCCTCTAAACTAACAGCAGTTGTTATGTTGTTTCCTGATATGTCTAATAATCTCTTTGTTCCTGTTACTGTTGCCATATTATACTTTTTTACCTTTTAATTTAAATCTTGTCATTTTATTATGTATGCTTGGATCCATCTCTGATGCATATTTAGTACCAAATAATATAAGATCTTTTGTATCACTCATTTTATATGCATTTTTTGATACATCTCCTGTAGCGGTTGCTTTACAGAGTAGTGTAGTTCCGGTTGATGAGAAGTTATGTTCTTGTGTTTCTGTACCGTTATAACTTTCCCAAGTTTCTCCATTATTATTAGAGACAAAAAATGATAAAGTACATTCTGAAGGAGTAAAATAATCTATCCTATTCCAAAATACAAAATCTATATTAGCTGAATTTGGTAGGGTGTAGTTACCATATTCTATTGACCAGTTTTCAATCAATTCATTCCTATATGTATCACTCCAGATTCTAAAACCATATCCATCACTTCCATATCCCGTTTGTACCCACCACGGAGTTCCGTTAGCTGAATACATTCTTACTATGTTATTTCCGTAATCACTTCTGTATGATCTACCTCTACCTAAAGAAGTTGTATCTTCAGTTACATTATTATATCTTAAAAGAGTTACTATTCTATTATTATCTTGATCAACCCATCCAGGATTCATAGCGTAACCTCTATCGGCAGATGTTGGCATAAAGTTAGGATACCCAGGCATTTTATCTGTAGGTTGACCGTTTGTTGCAGATTGGTATTTTGTACCAGCTCTAAACTCAACATTATAATTGTTACCAGGTGTGGTAGAATTTACATATCTTATATCTAATATAGTTGCGGTGTTTCCTGAAAAACAGGGTGTAACATCCATTTTAGTAAATCTAGAATTACAACCTGTCCAGAATACATTTGGTTCATTAACGGGATCCGGTATAAACCATCCATGCTCATAACCATCATCTCCCTGACCAGCATCACCCATATCACACCATACTGTTTTAGGGTTAGCTGTTGAAGCAGAGACTATTAATACAAAGTTTGCGTTATAGAATCTGGAGTTCAAAACTCTATCATTGACTTCATCATAAAAACACTTTCCTCTATATCCATTTCTATCTTCTGCAGCTGAACCTGGAAACATTACGTTAGTATCGTTTGTGGCTAGTCTTTCTTCGGCTCCTGTATGGAGATTTCTACGCATTACTTTTTTATAATGGTGAGAATCATGATCCGCTGCGTATATCCATTCTCCAGCAGCACACATCCCACTATAATGACCACCACCTACTCTATTGACATATCCACCTGCAATGTCTTGAGATCCTATAAATACATCAGGGAGACTATGTGTAGGCCTTGGATCTTTTACAAAAGTAGTTCCTCCATCTACTAGTCCGCTATAATCAAATGTTGTATAACCCTCAACATTATATGTCATAGCCACCCCTTTTTTGTTTGTTTTATCTATAGCAACAGAATTTAAGTGATTATACGTACTTGTTGTATCTCTCCAAAGAAAATAATTTTCCCAATACAACCTTGTCATTGTACCGTCATTATTTAATCTACGAACAGCAAATCCATCCCCCCAACCAGTAGTAAACATTAAATCACCGTCAATTTCATATCCATTATTCCACCCAATAACTCTATCTCCACCATCATATTCTCCTCCACTACCATTAGTGGTTACGTTACTCATACCTCTTTTAGGTACAGGTACAATAGCAACTTGACCTGCATAGTCATTTGCTGCACATCCTACTATGGATTGTATGTCTGCTCTTTCTAAGTTAACTGTTTTATACATTCGTCTATTTCAAATTTTAATAATTGTATCATGTTATCATCAAACCCATAACCAGGTTGCATATTAAACTCTTCCTCTAATGCTAATTCATATTCAGCTAAACAATTTAGCCAATACTCTCTATCTGTTCCTGGTTCCATTCTCTATCTATTACGTTGTTACTACTTCTACCCAAAATTGGTGAAAATTATTACTAACTCCAACGCTTCTCATATAAGATGGGTTTTGTCCACTGTAAACAATACTTGCGTTAGATCTATTTAATGCTCCTTGTGTTGTCTGAGAGTCCATATAAATCTCTATATGGTCAATAAATCTTGATGCTGGTTTTTCATATTGTATGTAATATGCTGTGTTTAAATTAATAACAGTCATATCCGTTACATCTAATGTCCCTACTGTATAAACTATACTAGTTGTACCCGGGGATGAATATACTCCAGATTTAACGGCATATACCCTGTAAGACATTGTTCCTCCTGTTACAAATGTTGTATCAACCACTGTCATAGTAGATGAAAAATCTGTTGGTGTTATTTGTGCAATTATACCAAAATCACCTCCATCGTCAGAAGACCATACTTGATAATAATCAATATTAGATGTAGTTGATTCGTCAAATTCTATTTCTATAGTTTCTCCTACAATTGTACTTGTTATACTTCCAGGTGTGACTGGTGCTGGAGACGGTATGTGTGCGTTATCTATCCAATCAGCGCCTGTAACTGTAGAGCTTAATATTTGACCTGAAGTTCCAGGTGAGTTGTTTGAGTCGTAGTATGCTCCTGTAACTCTTGCGTTACCGTCTACATGAAGTTTTTGACTAGGGGTAGCAGTCCCTATACCGACTTTATTGTCGTATATAGTTCCTGCTGCATTTACACCTAGTAGTATGTCTTGACCTGTACCTCCATTGTTATATATCCTTAGATCGTTTCCTGCGTGATTAAAATCCCAGTAACTTGCAGCGTCTATCCTACCTATTCTCAATGATTGGGTATTGCCGTTAGCTGTTCTAACATCTAATTTAGCAGTAGGATTGGTAGATCCTATCCCAACGTTTCCTCCATTTAAATATGAGTCTCCACTAGCTAGTAGTCTGATTGTATTTACTGTTGCTGAATTGAATAGATCTAGTTGTCCGTGATTTGAGTCTGCTATAAACCTAGCTTTAGTATTACCGCTCCTTTTCAACTCTAACATCTTAGTGTTGTTGTGGTCAACTAGTAGTTTTGCTCCTGTCGGTGTGGTTGTTCCTATAAGCACCTCTCCGTCATTATCAATACGCATTTTTTCTGAGCCGTTTATCTTGTAGTTTATAACTCCGGATGCGTGTGCATTATCTGTTACAAGTATTTTATTAGCAACATCGTACTGTATGTAAGAGGATACACCCGCTTGTCTGTAAAACTCTAATTTAGGAGCTGGGGATGTTCCTCCTCCATTTGATATCCTTAATGTTGGTGCTGTTGTGCTTTCTATATTAAGCAACGTTTGAGGACTAGTAGTTCCGATACCTACGTTACCATTATCAAGAAGAATCTTAGAGTTTGTAGAATCAATAATAATGTTTGTTCCATTTTCAACTCCTTCTCCATCTCCTAATTCTAGTAGTTTTGTATAAAATGTTCCTTGTCCATTACCGTCTAGAGTTAAATTAAAATTATCAGGATTGCCTCCGTCATTAACATCTGCTACGTTAAGCGAAATTTCATCTAACCCGTCTCCAGCAGTTAAGCTTCCAATACCGTTACCTGTAAAGGTTAACGAACCACTTATATTAACTTCACCAGATGATAGTATTGTCATTGGAGTAGAGGTTATTGTAGTCCCGGCGCTATTTCTAAAGTTAAAATCAATTGTATTAGTATCTACAGAATCAGAATCAACAGATAGGCTTAATTTATGTATTCCTGTAGTTTCATCTTGCTTATGGTAGATTGTTGCATTTCTATCCTCTACATCAAAGTTTAATGTTTCTCCACTACTTCTACCTAAACTTAATCTAGGGTTTTCAGTTGCTGATGAATCAAATATACTGACTGGGTTAGTAAAATACCCACCATTTGCTTTTAGTAATCCATTAACTTCTAATTTGTATGCGGCTCCTGGTAAAGTTGTTCCTATACCGACACTTGTTCCATTGTCAGTAATACTACTATCTGCTAATGTGTATGATGTTCCTGCGCCTGACCATTTTGTTACTTGGTTACCTGTACCTGCGCCATTAAGCACATTTGTATGATCAATCTTTTGCCAAGCATCAGTTGCTTGGTCAGAGAATATTACCCAGTCTCCTGTATTCCAGTCTGTAATTCCGTCAAGGTTTGTACTACCGGGTGTTGATACGATATAATAGTATCCTGGGGTTCCAACACCACTTGCTAGTGCTGGGGTATTTGTTGAAGCATTCCAAGTTCCTTGATATACTAGTACACCTGCAACAGCGTCTTCTAGTTGCTGGTAATTTACAGCGTCTAGATTAGCTGAGCCTGGAGATAGGTTGGTTATTTTTGCGTTAACGTCAAGTGCTGTAGCTGAAGTAATCTTCAATATACTGTCTGTAGCGTCATCAATAGTAAACAACTGTACATTAGTGGTTCCAGAAAAAACTATACCTTCTCCTGGATCGTTTATAGACAATTGATTTACTCCGGAAATATTATAGTTATTACCACTAATTCCTCCTGCACTATCAAGTCCTGTAATACCGCCATTGGCAATCACTCCTCCGTTTATAGTTAAATTACCCGATACATCACCATTACCATTTATATCTAAGCTAGTTCCTTCTAATTCCGTACCTGTGATTTTACCAACTGTAGTTATACCGGCTACTGTAGTACCGCTACGTAGTACTTCGTAGGCGTATTCAGATGAATTTTTATTTGTAGTGTCTACACTAAAGTTAGCACCATCAGCGTTTGAGTTGTTTGTACTTCTTACTACAAAGTTACCTGATATTATTCCTGATATATCAGCATTACCGTTTATATCTAGTGTTGTTGCTTCAAGTTCTCCGGTTACAGTGACACCTGTATTTGTAGTTTCTAATTTAGCAGAATTATCATAGTACAATTTAACAAAACTGTTCTCCGCAGCCCATATCATGTTTTCAGTACCAGCAGCGTTTGTCAACCTATATGTGTTTGTCAGCGTATACAAGCTACCAATTCCTGTATCTGTTATATAGCTGTTACTTCCATCGTGGTATATTTGTAAGTCTGAGCTACTTCCAAATTTAGCTTTTAGATTATCAGTAAAGTATGCATCTTTATAAAACCTGTTTACTGTTAACCCGCCATCCATTGCTAAATAGGTAGTTAACCCACCGGCTCCGTTATCACATTTAAACTCAATATCTCCATCATTAGATTCATTAGAAATATAAAGAGTCCCAGTTAAGTTGTTTATTGTTGAATTACTTCCATCGTGGTATATTTGAAGATCATTAGAGTCTCCCATAAATAAACGTCCTGCATCTGAAAATTTAAGTTGTTGACTGCCTATTACTAAAGTACCTGTCATACCTCCACCAGCTAGCGGTAGGTAAGGACCTCCTATAATACCTGTTCCTGATCCATCTACCCAATTGATACCTGTACCGGTTGAAATAAGAACTTGATTATTGGTTCCTAAATCCCCGTCACCATCACGTAATCCTGCTTCAATTTGTAAGTCAGTATTTATATTTTTAATTGCCATATCTTATGCGTAAGTGTTGTTTATTGCTGTTCCTGTTGCTTCTACCGTAACTCTTGGTGTGTATGATTTAGTTCCTGATCTTGATTTAAATGTAAATGTAATAGTTGTTCCATTAGCAGATGCCTCTATATCAAAATCGTTTGTTCCTTCATCTATTACTTTAGATGTATTCCAAGCACCTGCAGCATTCCAGCAGCTGTAAACTATTTTTTGATATTTTCCAGTGTGCCCAAAACATGTAAATGTAAACCCTGCAGATTGACCATTGAAGGAAGTTGTTAACCCGGCTACTGCATACCCTGTTGTATCTAAGCTTCCTGCTGATTTTGAATATGTTGCCTTTCCTCCTGCTGATATTCCTCCTGCAACTTGTAGTTTATAAGATGGACTAGTTGTTCCAATACCGACGTTGCCCGCGCTTCCGTCAATACGCATTATCTCAGCCGGAGCTGCTGTTCCTGCGGATGCTTTAAATATTATATCTTTGTCGTCAGCATTATTAGTTAAACTTAAATCTCCAATGTAATTTCCTATATTCCATCCAGTGGAACTGTATGCACCAATACCACTTCCATCGTAGTAACTTATTCTATTTAGAGTAGACGTAGTTGTTTGCAAACCACCTCCGTTTACGTGTAACTTATAACCAGGACTAGTAGTCCCAATACCTACGTTGCCTGCTTCTGTTATAAATAGTTTTGATTGGTCTTTGTGAGCTGGGCCTGTATTAGAATTTATGCTTGTGCCGTAAGCTGCATTACCGATACTATACCCTCCTCCAGTGTAGGGCACCCCTGCATACCATTCGCTATCTGAAGTATCAGTAGTAAGTCTATGTGTTAAATAAACTCCCCTACCTCTTGAATCATTGTTTGATTCAATTTCTACTACTGCTCCGACATATCCCGTTCCATCGTCTGTGTTCCCAGCAAATTTAGCAACCATTTCAGCATCTGTACTTACTTCCAGCTTCTGACTAGGAGTAGTTGTCCCTATCCCGACATTGCCTCCGTTGAAGTACGAGTAGCCTGTGGATTTTAATACAACTTTATTCACTTGAGCTGAGTCGTCAATTTTTATCTCTGAATTTACTCCACTATACGTAAACCTTGTTTCTCCAGTGCCTGATTGTACGTTTATCCCAGATGTGGACTGTATAATAATTTTTCCAGTACCTGTTTGATTAATATAACTATTACTTCCATCGTGGTATATTTGAAGGTCTGAAGAGTTTCCAAGATTTAACTTAAAGTTATCAGGAAGAACAACGCCATTAGTTCCAGTCATTGTTCCACCAGTTAGTGGTAAGTAAGGACCTCCTGGTAAGTCAGCTGCATTAGCTTCGTATATGTCCCCAGTAGTAGTAACCCCTAGTAAGAAGTTTCCAGTTCCGCCGAGATTACCTAAGCCGTATGCGTTTAGTCTAAAGTTTCCGTTTGTTCCGAGTTCGAGTTTAGTACCACCGTCTGTAAAAGAGGTTCCGTATGCTATCTTATATGTGGTAGATTGATTTAATCCAGTATGCCAATAATTTGCACCAGTTCCAGCTGCACCTGCGTTTCTAAAAGATAGAGTCGGTTCACCTGTTGAGGTTGTTGATGTATTTTCAATTAATATTCCCGAATCATTCCAGCTACCGTCTCCAGCTACGTCAGAAGATATTGTTAATTTAGAAGTAGGACTAGGCGTCCCGATACCTACGTTGCCATTAGCTAGGATACGCATCTTTTCTGTAGTAGCCGAAGTACCAGTAAGTATAGACACATCTCTACCGAAATTGGTAGCTCTAAAAACGTCTCCAACTTTACTTGTTAATTTTAAAGTATTTGTAGCGTAATCAGAGCTTAAGGTAGCAAAATAGCCTGCAGCTAGCGCTGTACTGTTTGCTGTTGTTAATATTTTACCTACAACCTCAAGTTTCTCACTAGGACTAGTAGTTCCTATACCAACGTTGCCGCCGTTGATGTAAGAAATACCGTTATTTAGTAACTTTATATTACCTCCCACATTTAATGCTGCAGCATTTGAACCTGCATCTCCAATATGTACAGTAGGTGCTTCACTAGTGTTGTTAGGGGTGATTTTTACCATACCTGAAACATCACTTGGGACTCCTGAATCATATAATCCGAATAGTGTGTTGGCGCCACTGGTAAGCATATAGTTTGCAGACCCGTTTACTGAAGCTCTGTATACGAGTATAGGTTGTATTCCAGATCTAGTATCAGATGGTTTAAATTCTGCTATAGCATTAGTGGATGTGGAGAAAAAGTTATTTGTACCACCTCCAACTACTTGAATAGATGAACCAGATATTTGCCCTGTAGCTTGTAGAGTTCCTTGTACCTGTGTATCTTCCTGTAAGTCTATTAAAGTAGTAGCTGTTACTTTTAACGTGTTCCCTTCTGCTCTAATTGAACCTCCAGGCCAATTTACTGATTTATTACTAGGAAGTGTTATTGTTCCTGCAAAAGTTGTGTTATTACTACTAACTGTTATTGGTGCATCGGTTAAAGTGTTTGACGTACCAGAGCCACCCCACAAAGCAACAGTTTGCCCTGTTCCAGATCCATCTAATACAGAAGAGTTATCTACTTTTTCCCATGCATCTGTTGCTCCTTGCTCTACAAACACTGCCCAGTCGCCAACTTTCCAGTCAGTAATCCCATCTAGATTTGTTGATCCCTCTGTTGATACTATGTAGAAGTGCCCTGTTGTTCCGGTACCGTTTGCGAGTGTTGGTGTGTTCGTATCTGCATTCCAAGTTCCTTGAAATACCAAACCTGCAGGTATTGTTTCTATTAGATTTTTAACAAAAGCTGTGGTGGCTACTGTATCATCATCTGTTGCATTTGGTTTTGTAACTGCTGTAGTGGCAGTATTTATTGTACCGTTAAGGTCACCTGAGAAGGTTGTTGCTGTTGCTGTACCTGTTATTGTGATTCCTGAATTTGATGTTACTATTTTCGTACTTCCTGCATATCTCAGTCCTACACCTGTTGTACTTACAGATACCCCGCTTACTCCTCCAGCTACCAATCTAAGGCTGTCAGCACCGGCTCTATACATTCCTGTATTTATATCATCGTAAAATCCATAAGCAACCTCTGCATTATTTCCGCCATCTTTAACTACAACCCTACCACTTACAGTAGAACTACCAACTACTAGTACAGTATCTGGTTCGCTTTCAAAGTGCCATGAAGCTCCTCCTCCTTGGGAGGCACTATCTGAATGGTAATATGTTAGTGTTCCATTTTGAGTTGTAGCAGCAGAAGAATTATCATTGAATTCAATAGCAGCACCTCCACCGTTTGTAGTGTTTCGTATTTTTAGTAAACTACTACTTGTTCCTTCTATAGAGAGGTCATGTAGGGGTACAGTTATTCCAATTCCTACGTTACCGCCGTTTAAGTAAGATGTTCCTTCTGAAGATATCTTTACTCCTTGTGTAGTCCCATCACTTTGGAACATGTTAAGTACTGAGCTATTTCCAGTACTTCCTATATAGAACTGAAATCTTTCCTCGCCATTTGGTGCTCTAAATCTTGCATATCTTTGGGCATCTGTAGATAATACGTCGAGTACTCCTGTTGGACTAGTCGTACCTACCCCCACGTTGCCATTCGCATAATTTATACCACCTGTAACATCGTCCCATTGAGATTGACCGTCTCCTTGAAATGAACCAGAGAAGGATCCTGAGACAGTTGCATGACTGCCGGAGACTATTATCGCTTCTGATCCGAAAGTACCCATTCTAATGGTATCATCTGAATCTACCTCTAGGATTGGTATACCTGAGATGTCGCTTACTGAGAAAAGGGTTCCTGTGAGTTGGTCGGTTACTGAGAATAGTTGACCTTGTGAGCCTTGTATATCTAATAATGTAGAACCTGAACCATTGACGGTTAGGCCTTTTTTTACCTTGAATTCGTTTGCCATAATTTTATCCTTTTTTCATTGTCCAAAAGGGTCTATTATACATATGTACTTATAAATTAAATCTACTCTTTAGTGCATTGTAATTTTGTGATACTTCTGCGGATGTGAGTGCTTTGTTATAACACTTAACAACTGGTAGATCCATTTCGTGGTAGTACCCCCAACCTCCTTGAGTACTGGTTCCAATTTTAGTTCTAGTAGTATCTGTTGGAAGACTCCAGTTAAAGTTTGAATTTGTTTGAGAGTTTGCTAGCTCTCCATTTATATATGCGTAGATAGTTGATGTGTTATTATCGTAAACATATGTAACGTGTTCTAGATTACCTATATTAGCAGCGACTTGTGCAAGCGCTTCGTATGATGTTTGTATAGAGTTGTCAACTTCTACAATATTCATACAATAGTATAGAGTATTATTTGCTCGGCGAATACATAGCCCAAAGCCAGGTGCATCTGTTTGAGATTGAAACTTTTGGTTTGAAAATATACCGCCATTATTATTAGTATCTGTATTTAGTAAGTTTACTACTGCTTCAATTGTGAAGCTTTGGTTGTCAATAAAATAATCTGCTATATCGAATTGATCTCCTAACTCAATTCTATCGTCCGTACCATCAAAAATCATCTGTGCATTTGAATTAAAAGATACGTTAGATAAATCTATGTCTGTAGTTCTTTTTAGATCGATAAGTGATTCAGTCACTGATCTTGTATTGTCTGTGAATGGGGAGGGTGTTTCAAGTTCTACTTGTGCATTAAATAGTACGATAGAGGAGTTGATCGGCAAGCTTATATCTAGAAATCTAAAGGTATTGTCATATGTTGATCTTGCTCCTGTCATAAAGATTCTATTTGCAGATCCAAAATTTGTTAATGAAAATGTTGTATTATTCTGGTCGCACCAATCTAATCTAATAGCAGTCCCGTCTCCGGGATTAAAATCTTGGTAACTCACGCTACAACCGTACGTTGTTCCGTCTACTAGGTCGTTTACATTTGCATAGAGTCTTATTGTTGTCCCTCCTGTACCGTCGTTTACGAATCTGTACTTCCCTCCGCCTAGGTTTGTTTTTGTGGTATTCGCATAAATATCTGTCCGGACATCTAAGGATGATGCTCCATTTTGTGTGAGTAGGTTGGTGGTAGGTTTTCCGTTATTATATTTATAGGTATCGGGGTTGCTTGATACCGAAGGGAATCCGGTATCGTATCCAAATACTAATCCGTCTTTTATTATGTGCGGTCCTGTATACATTATAGTCCGAATTTAGATTTTGTTCCGTTATATATCCTATTTATTTCAGAATCATTTAATGTTCTTTCATATAAATAAACAGACCCTATATCTCCCTCCCAGTATTTATCACTCCAGGTATATATTGCACCTCCCAAACAAAATTGATTAGATCTATTTTGATTAATTGAGGGGTTAGTAGCAGTATGGGTCTGTGTATTAGTTTGGTTAGAATTATACAAATAAAATTTAGCTCCAGAAGTAGTGTGATCCCAAGTATAAGCGCCAAAATTCCATTCATCATTTTCTATACCATCAATTCCAAAGTCCATTCCATTAGTGTGACCCCCACTTGAATTCCAATATACTAATTTTAAATCATTACCACTTTGATAAAAGGACCATTCCCAACTAGAATCCTGTTTTCCTAAAATTCCACCAGTTGCAACTCCTGTAGTTGGATTAAACCAAAAAGTCCAACTTACTGAGTTAGTATTATTCCAACTTACATCTATTCCTGTAGGACATTGATCATTATTTCCATCAACCTCTAAATAATTATTAATTGGTGCTGATCCGCTATGGATCGTTGTTCCGTTTGTTGGATCTAAATTAGTTTGGGTAAATAATTCATTTCCATAAGCTCCAGGAATATCGTTTATACATTTAGGATTAGAAAAATCCCATATATAGGTTAAGTTATTTTGTGGTATGTGTGGTGATCCATATGTTCCCATTATAGTCCGAATCTTGATTTTTGTGCGTTGTAGTTTTGTTCTATTTCTGTTTGAGAAAGTGTCCTACTGTAAACATGAGCTATTCCTCCTTTACAGTCTGTCTCTATGCTACCATTTTGATCCCCCCAGACTTGAAAATCTGATGTAAATGTAAGAGTTGGTCCTGATTTGCCTGCTCCGTCAGCTTGAGAAAGGGAGCCATCTTTAAACATATAGGTTCTAGTTGTAGTTCCATCATATGTACCTACACCGTATATCCATTTTCCTGTTTCAACTCCTCCAACACTTACATTGTAACAGGTAGTTGTATCGTTGTAAAATGATAAACTAGTTCCGTTTGCCGTTAAGCCCAAATTTTTAGTACAGCTATAATTTAAAGTACCTATTAATCCTCTTAAACTACCTAAAGCATCCATCTTAAACCAAACACCTAAGGTAAAGTTAGTTTGATTTTGGATTAAATTTACTGCTGTAGAAGTACCGCAAGTTATATAATCATCAATACCATCAAAATCTAAAATACCACCATTGTCGGTTGAAAAAGGAGGACTACCTACTAAAGTACCATCAATACCACTTCCACTCAAGTCTTTTATCGTTGTTCCACTTCCTGGGTAAGATCTAGGGGATGCTGTGTCTAATGCTAGTACTAATCCATCTGTTACTATATTCGGTCCTCTAAAAAACGCCATACTTTTTATTTATATTGCTCTAACTAAACTCTTTACTATCCAATCATCGGATGTTGCAGTTGCTCTTAGTCTCATGTCTGCTCCTGATATGTCTACCGATAAGGTTACTCTTGATGTATTTCCTAAGTCCTGTGTTGATGTTTCCGTAAATTCTACGTTAGTTCCGTTATGTACTGCAGTAACAATCCCGGCTCGAAGGTCGGTTCCATTTTTAACTACATATTCAAAAAATGCCGCATCATAGTCGGCTATAGCTACTGTTGCTATAGTTTCTGTCCCTGTGTCTACGTCAAGATTCTCTTGGTTAGATATATTTACACCTAATACCTGTAAGTCACCTACTATATCCAGTTTAGCAGTCGGACTAGCAGTACCTATTCCAAGGCGTTCAGTACCCATATGGTAGTTCATGTTAACCGTACTGACGCCAGCACCTGAGCCAAAGCAAAGACGATTAGCTTCAGTTGAAATAAGACCTCCTTCATCTGCTTCTGAAAGATAAATTATTGCTTTTGTTCCAGTAGATTTAAAACGTGCTACACTTAAACTAGTACTTTCAACGTCTAGTTTAAAAGCAGGACTAGTTGTTCCAATACCCACGTTTCCTGTGTTTATATAACTGTTTGAACCAGTTCTACTGTCAAATCTAATATTTCCATTGTTCCCAAAAAGATTAAAGTCAGTGCCCGTGCTTGTAGGATTCATGTATGCTTTTTCTACATTCCCTGCACTCCATCCCTGTACTCCATCTACATCTAGCAGCCTGCTAGGACTAGTAGTCCCAATACCTACGTTGCCGTTATTTAATATTGTCATTTTTGGAGAACCTGCATTAATAGCATCCCCCGTGTGAAAATCTATAACGCCATCACCACCACCATCAGAATCAGCATATATACCTATATTATTCCTAGCAGCCATAGAAACATCCCCATTAGTAAAAGAGCCTATTTTATCGTTGGAGTTGTTGAAAGATATTGATTTGTTAAGTCCTAAGCTTACATCCCCCGTAAAAGCTGCGTTGCCGTTATCTGCAATAGACAATCCGCTAGTAGCATCGTCTGCAAAAAGTCCGGTTCCGTTACCGTCTCTAGCTATAAATTTTCTAGAGGAGATATGGAGTGAGTTACCTGAAGTTGTTATATTTCCTGCAAAAGTTGTGTTATTACTACTAACTGTTATTGGTGCATCGGTTAAAGTGTTTGACGTACCAGAGCCACCCCACAAAGCAACAGTTTGCCCTGTTCCAGATCCATCTAACACAGAAGAGTTATCTACTTTTTCCCATGCATCTGTTGCACCTTGCTCTACAAACACTGCCCAGTCACCAACTTTCCAGTCAGTAATCCCATCTAGATTTGTTGATCCTTCTGTTGATACTATGTAGAAGTGCCCTGTTGTTCCGGTACCGTTTGCGAGTGTTGGTGTGTTTGTATCCGCATTCCAAGTTCCTTGAAATACTAAACCTGCAGGTATTGTACTTATTAAGTTCTGTACAAAGGCTGTAGTAGCTACTGTAGCATCGTTTGTTGCGTTTGCTTGTGTAGTTGTTATCCAGCCGTCTATAAGTGTACCACCAGTAGTTGTTGCTGTACCTACACTTACAGCTCCTGTTGAAAGCTTAGAATTACCACTTGAATAAAGTGTAACCGCAGATGCCGCAGCAACTATCATATCCGTACCGCTTGTTGTTTCTAATTGAATTGTACCTCCACTACCTGGTCTTATATACAAACTACCCGCTCCATTTGAGCCGTCAATAAAACTATGAGCTCCACTATGGTATATTTGAAGGTCTGAAGAAAGTCCAAGATTTAACTTAAAGTTATCAGGAAGAACAACGCCATTAGTTCCAGTCATCGTTCCACCAGCTAGTGGTAAGTAAGGACCTCCAGAAGCGTTGATTAAATTAGCAGGTGTTATACCTCTAACTCTATCGCTTTGTCTAACTAATACTTCTGTAGCTGTTGTTACAGCATCCACATTCCCTATGTAGAAATTAGAAGATACTTTAGCGTTTCCAGTAACCTCTAGTTTAAAACTAGGACTAGTAGTTCCTATACCTACATTACCTGTATCTCTTGCAAGGGTGAGTATATCCCTAACCGTAGTTGTATTTGCAGATTGAAAATTTAAATAATTAGACGTCCCTTGTTGGTTTATCCTAAAGCCGTATTGAGTACTTCCCCAAACTCCTGCTGCTTCTGTAAAGTATAGACTACCGGCATCTGTTGGGTTTCCCCCGTTAGCATTAGTGATGGTTATGTCACCCCTTACGTCTAACTTAGTGGCTGGATTAGTCGTACCGATACCGACGCTACCTGCTGAGTCTATTCTTACTAAATCTCCGTTACTATTAGCAAAGTTAAAACCTCTTATTGCACTTGATAAACTAAAGTTACCACCCGTGGATGTTGAGCCTATTGTTAGGTTGTTTGTTCCTCTTACTTTAATGTTTCCAACAATATCAAGCTTTTCACTAGGGCTAGTAGTTCCGATACCTATGTCTCCTGCGAAAACTGAAGGTAGTGTGCTTAGTGAGTTTATTGCTCTAGCTGTTCCTCCTACTGTAGGGAGAGTATCGTTCTGTATTCTTAAGTAGTCGAGATCACCGCTAACTACCCCTGCTGTGTAGTCGAAGTCTAGTACTAATCCTATAGCGTTGTCTGTTACAGTTCCGTTTTGTAAATTTACAGCTATATGGGCTCCTTCTAGGTACTGTACGGTAGCGTTTGAGTTGTTTAATACGTTGTTTATATTTGCACCTATTACGTATTGATGGCTACCTACCCCTGTACCTTTTATTTCAGCTTTAGGAGATATAGCATATATTCCTGTACTGTTTCCGCTTCCGTTATGTACGGCGAAGTGAGAGGAGCCGGCGATGAAGGTAGCTTGACCTGTACCTGTATGTTCTCCGTAGTTTCTAGAACCTACTATATTGTCTACTGTTGCTGTTGAGTTACCTGTACTGCTAAAAAATCCGCCATAAACACTTCCTCCTTGTGCATTTGGTTTTGTTGCAGTAGAGAATATATTTATACTAAATCCGTTTCCTACAGTATTTTTACTTATGTGTAGAGGATAAAAAGGGCTAGTTGTTCCTATTCCTACATTTCCTAGTACATCTAGATCGTTTGTTATGAGTGCGTCTGAGGCAGTTAGCTCAGTAGTAATATTGAGTGAGTTCAAGTTAGCATCCGACCCACTAACTATCAGTTTTTTCCAGTTTGGCATATTTTTTTTAATTATGGTTGGTTACAGGTTTGCCTGCCCACTTCCCTTACGGGCCTATAATACAGTTATAAATATTAAGATTTTTTGTTCCCTTGTTTCTGTTTCGAATTAGATTCAGGGTTATTTTGGATTGCTTTTTCTAATGATTTTTGTTTAGCTATTTCTTCCTTTTTAATATGGTTTTCTATTTCCTGTATTTGGGTAGAAGTCTTATGTTGTAACATAGCTATAAAAGCAGCATCTATACCGGTAATAGGAATAGAATCTAAAGATTTACGTATAGCTCTAATTTCTCTTAAAGTAAGATTATCTATGGAGTATATTGTCATGGTTCTATATTTTTAGATCTTAAATCTACGAAATGTTTTTGGAGTTTCAACGTTAAATTGTAGAGAGTTTCTACATATTCACCTTTAAATAAGCCATTTTTTATAGTAACTAAAAGAAATTCTAATTCTTTTTCAGATAATTCGACTGATGCCGTACTAGGAAGAGAAGTGGAGATCTCATTTTTGGGATCTCCTTTTACTTCTATATGTGATGCTCTAAAGCTCATAAACCTTTTTAATATTTTTTGTAACAATTGAATATAATAAATTTTATCCGTAAATCCAAATTTCTCCTTCTGTAGCACCTACAAAGATATTTCCTTTCTTATCATATCTTGCTGGAGCATTATCTGGGTTATCATCTGCACCTTCTACAACAGCTGCCATAAATGCTTCTGGAGTAAATGCTGTATTACTAGCATTAAATGCACTGTCTAATGCCCAACGAGTAGTACTAGAATCATAAGCAAATAATTCACCTATATTTTGAGTAGCTTGTTGTACTACAATACCACCATCCCCAACAGTAGTTGAACCCGAAGCCATTAATATAAACCTATCAGCTATCTGTAGTTCTTCATTATGTTGAAAAGAGGCTGTACCTTGTACTATTAAATTACCTGTAATAAGTTCATTACCTGTTACGGTTAATAAATTACCATCAAATGTAAAGTTTGGTTCTGCAGTTAAAGTACCATCCCCATCTGAGGTTATTACTCTATTGTTACCATCACTAGCAATTACTGATGAAAGGCTACTTATACTTAATTGGTCAGGCCCAGCAGCGGTTAAACCAGTTAAATCAGCTTCTGTAAAATCAATTATTAATTCGCCTCCTGATGTTGAAATACCGGTACCATCAATCGTTGTTAAATCTAAACCAACACCATTTCCACTTACAGCAACAGGTACTGTACTACCACCTGTGGTTGTATCTGCTTGTACTATTAGTGGATCTCCTCCAGCACCACTTAAACCATTTCCTGCTACTGAACCATTAATTTGAGTTGCTGTAATTCCATCATCTGCTACTTTTACACCACTTGCTCCTACAGACAATGTAGAACCATCTGCTTGTACTGCAAATGTTGTTGTTGCTGCTCCATCGTAAGGACCACCTGTTAAACCATCACCTGATATCAGATCTGGTAAGTCTGTTGTTCCAGAAAATGAACCACTAAAAGAACCTGTAAAGCTATTTACACCAATTGTACCTAAAGAATCTGCAATTGCATCTGTATCAACACCACCATCTTTAATCCTAATTGTTTTATTTTGATTTCCATTATATCCACCAGCAGAAGTATATTCTAATGTAGTATTATCAGTATTTAAAGTGTCTAAATTTGTACCTAATGCTTTTCCACTAATTGTAGAATTTGCTAATTTTGCATTTGCAATACCACCATCAGCAATTGTTGCTGTAATAGTTTGTGCTGAGGCAGATAGTTGTAAACCATCTTGACCTGTAAAAGTTAAGGTTTGTGAATCAAGATCTACAGCAGTTGATGTACTTCCATCACCTACTAAATCAAGATCAGCAGCTGTTGCTACTGTATCAACATATGCCGTTGTAGCTACTAAAGTTGAATTGTCACCTGGTGTTTGTGTGGTTGCTGTTACACCATCTGCTAAAGTTCCTTCTAATTGACCTTGAAGTAAAGTAGACTCAACACTTGCTAACCCCGCAATGTTAGTGGTTCCTGCTGCTCCTAATATAACATCTGTTGTACCTAAAGTTATTTTATCATTTACTAATGCAGCGTTAGGAACAGAATCAGCACCTAAACTAAAATCTAAAGTGTCAGTTCCAGCTGTTGCTGTAATTTTAAGACCAGCTTCACCACCTGAACCAGAAGTAAAATTTAAGGTACCATCAGTGCTATCTGCTATTAGATCTATACCGTTAAATGATGCTGTTGCAAAAGCATGATTTGCGGTTGCTGAGGTTATATACCCTGAGTCGTTATTAAATTGTGAGATATCCGAGCCGGATACCGCTACTTTTTTCCAATCTGCCATTTTATATTATTTAAATTTATTATACATATTATAAGTAAGTTTATTAATTACAAACCTACATAAAAATTATTTGATGAAATTGCTAACCCACCTTCAGGTGCTGTTGAGGGTAAAGAACTAAATTTAATTAATTGGAATACCCCTTCGCTATTTAC
>JACKZZ010003075.1_pt1 | contig 59743 bp, 22 predicted proteins | sample 8027871 | NCBI WGS metagenome assembly JACKZZ01 (sample SAMN15724774, study PRJNA655200) | protist metagenome | isolation source: fluorescence activated cell sorting (FACS) single amplified genomes of... | place: USA: West Boothbay Harbor, Gulf of Maine | collected 2000-07-19
CATCATTTAAAAATCTGCCTAGGGCTAGCATCGACATAGCATTAAAATCCCAAAAAGTAGAGTTAGTGTGTAGGGTTTGTCGTTTTTAAGTTACCAAAATGACAATTTAGGGTGGGATTCGGAATAATAATATCCGATCCGATCGATATTGCGATATGTTACTAGAAATAAACTTGATATTATTTTTAGATATAAAAATTCCGAAAATGTTATTGATTTTTTGAAGCGCCATCTGGGCCAGTATGCTATAAAAAAATATTCAAAAATGAGTTGTTCTGTGTAAAAGAAGGATACTGTTTATGTGGATTTCGAGACTAGTAGTTTTTATATATAATAGTGCAATATACCGATATAAATTTGTAAATTTTCTTCCTTTTTTATATGTTCTTCATTATATTATATTATATTATTGTATAATAATAATATAAGTAAATAGACTCTTAAAAAAATAATACACGCTTTTTCACTTTTGTCCTCATCCACCACACCAACTCCTATTAGACATCGTAATATCCGATGTATCTGTATATATATATATATATATGTATATATGTGTGTGTGTGTGCATTATGTATACATTTTAAGAAGAATTGCTCATGGTTGAGTTTAACTTGAAACTTACGCCAGACCAATCAAATTTTTGTTTTGTTACTGGCAAAATTCTTCGCATGTCTTTGAATGTATCAGCTGACATACTTGTGTACATTTCCCCTAATTCATTATGTAAATCGGATTCAAATTTTTTAATCATATCTGTTAAAGCGGTGCCTAATGCTTCGCCTTGCGATGCCGTAAAAGTTCCTTTGAAATTTTGAGAGGTCTTCATTTGCACGTTACCGTCTTCAAAATAATGTGCAATTAATTTAGTCGAACCAGTAATCGTATTGGAACTTAATTCAACTGTATACGATGATTTCCATTTGCCACTCCAATAATTACGTAAATCAGATGCAACACCACATATACGTATCTCTAATTTACCATCGTTGGTTGAATAGACTGCACCGCAAGATTTAGCATCCTTGTCACTTCTGTAATAAGATGATACGTATTTGTCAAGTGCTGCTTGTACTGCATCCCTGGCATCCTCTGAATCGCCTGCTTCATACGAACCATCTTCTGCTAAACATTTTTGTTCACGATGATCAAAACGATATACTTTTTTTGTTCTAGGGTCTGTATAATGTGTTTCGTCCACCTCACCAGCATCACATACCAACATATTGGAACCATTTGGTGTTGTTGCAACACAAAAATTTTCCAAATTATATTTTTTGTATGCATCTACAACCATTTTATCCGTAAATACACTTGATGGCACTATTCTTCTTACGTCTTTTTCTACCTCTCTAATTTCTGCAGGTGGACTTGACATAAGAAAATGTGTTGCAATTTTCACTTTTTCCTCATCTGATATTTCCTCTTCATAATATTCCTCTTCGTTTTCTTCCTCGGCTAAAGTAGTCATGTTAATAGTAACACTAAAAATGTGATTGTATGCGTGTTTGTGTGTGTGTGTGTGTGTATGTATGTATGTATACAGTTTTTCTTCCCTTCCATGTACAATCTACATGTTTTACAGGAGCGAGTGAGTGATAAGTGTAGTCACAACAACAACATTGTTTATTATTATTATTATTATATTTATTATTATTATTTATTATTATTATTATTTATTATTATTTATAATTATTATTAAAAAGTATATTAATAATAGTAATAACAATTAAGGTATTTATTATTAGAGTAATTATTATTATTATAATTAATAATAATTATTATTTTATATAGGTTAAGGTATTATTATTTATTTATTAATTACGACACCGCACGCAGACACGCAGACATATCCGCACACACCACCACTGTTACCATTAAACATATTTGGGCAGTTTATTTTTCTTAAAACACACAACAAATTTATTATTAATTTTCATATATTCAAGATTGATATTCGTAATACCAATACACTACAAAAACAATGTTTACTACTTCATTAAAAGTTGCAACAAGAAGAAATACAACATGGAGAACACCGTCGCAACAAATTAGCAAGGTGTTGTTTAGGTCGGTTACACAGAGTGGACAGCAGCAACAGCAACAATATTTTACTACCCATCTTCATTATCGAAATAGCAACAGTAATAGTAATAATAAAATGCAAAAGGGTAAAGGTAACCGTGGCCTTATGACTGGAATATTTGGGGTGGCAGCCGCTAGTACTGGCGTTGCATATGCATCTGGTGATAATAACGATAGTAGTAATAATGGTAAAAATAAATCACTTGAGGAACTATTAGACGGGTTAGAACAAATTGAAACGTATCTCAGTATGGAAAAACGAATCGCTGTTGCACAAGCCAAAGTCGAATCGCAAATTGCATCTGGTAAGAGAAGTCGATCTTTTTCGACTTCGGCATCAGCTGGAGAAGGTGCTAATGCAGGCGAGGATGGACCACCACCAACAAAATTAAAAGTTGCATTATGTCAAATTCATGTTGGTGCTGATAAAGCAGCAAATTTAGTGAATGCACGATCGGCAATCGATCGTGCAGCTAAAGGTGGCGCCAAGTTAGTTTCATTGCCAGAATGCTTCAATAGTCCATATGCTGTCAGTGCATTTCCAAAGTATGCTGAAGTTGTTCCAGAACATAGTGGTGCATTAGAGCTGGAACAAAGTCCTTCCACTGCTATGTTAATTGACGCAGCAATTGAACATGGAATATATTTAATTGGTGGTAGCATTCCAGAGATTGATACTGATGGATCGATTTACAATACATGTGTAATTGTTTCACCACATGGTGAAATCCTTGGTAAGCACCGCAAAATGCATTTATTTGACATTGATGTGCCAGGAAGAATTACATTTAAAGAATCTGAAACATTAAGTCCAGGAAACTCAATTACTACTTTTGATATGCCGCATGGTAAAGTTGGTGTTGGTATTTGTTACGATATACGTTTCCCTGAACAAAGTCAATTAATGCGTGAGGAAGGCTGTAAATTATTAGTATTTCCAGGTGCATTTAATATGACTACGGGACCAGCACATTGGGAATTGCTGCAACGAGGACGTGCACTGGACAATCAATTGTACGTATGCACCGTCTCGCCAGCACGGGACGAGAGTGCTTCTTACCATGCATGGGGACATTCAACTGTTGTTAGTCCATGGGGTGATGTTGTTGCTACAACTTCACATGAACCAGATATTGTTTTTGCTGAATTAGACTTTGAAAAAGTCGAAGAAATACGTACTAATATCCCAGTTAGTAAGCAAAAAAGAGAAGATTTATATTCGTTAAACTCAAAGATGTAAACAGGAGTTGTGTAAAACTGTTTTTTAGTTTTTTAGAACAAAATACTCACATGATACGAGTATATATTTTTTACACAAGAAATATAATTTTTTATTTTTAAAAAATAAGATCACGAGTACGTAAAAAATTTATAAAAATACGCGCGCGTATAAATATTATATGATATTACGACTTTGTAGAGGCACATTTTAAAGCTACTTTAATAACTTTATTAATTATACCAGAACTTTAAACAAAATATAAAATATATTTTATAAAATATTTTATTTACACGTAAAAAATACTCCCAATCATTAATTCTTTAAGGCACACAGATGCTTTCAACCCTCTGTTGATAAAAACGAGCATTTGCATAAAAAGTTTAACGTATTTGTACCAAGGTATATAAGAGAATTATTATATATATATTAATATGCACACTACGTAAACTTTAACGTACACACGAGTAATTGAATAAAAATAAAGTTTTATATACTTTGGTGTATTTTTTAATAAAAAAAAATATTTATGAAAAAAATATATTATAAAAAAATAAAAAATAAAATTGTAAAAAGATTACACGTTTTTAAAATAAATTTGGATGATAGCTTACTTTTTACGAAGTATGATACAAGTTTGAATTTTTTTTGTATCTCATATAATATGTCTTCAATAAATATACTGCGATATGTTTCAATATTTACAGCAATCCTGATGATACAGCACTTGCTAAAAGTTTCACACATACATCTTTATTTTGTTCATATCCAGTTTGTAGTGCTTTAATTTCTTTCTCACTATCAGCTAAAAGTTTTTGTTCAGAGTCATCCAAACCTGATTTTTGTTCCTTCATTGCATTGTATTCTTCCATTTTTATATTTTGATATTTTTTAATCTCAGCTTCTGCTTCAACCTGAGCACGTACCATTTTAGCCTTTTTATCTGCCCTAGCATTAGCTATAATTTTTTGTGCCTCTTGTTCCGCCTCCATTAACTTATTAATACCCACTTTCGAACTCATCTTTAGTTTAAAATATATACGTATTTTTTGACTGCACCAAACGTGAGTGCCTGTGCAAATATAACTGATCTAGTCTTACTGTTCCTATTCTTCTCACACTGAAGTAGATTGAGAATTATTGTTACTGTACCTAAGTATGGTGATACGCAACCGTAGTTACACGATGAAATGCACATCTTACACGCGATAGCTAATTTATAATCTTTTATCTAACAACAACAACTACTAGTACATGTACTATTTTATAATAATAATAATAATAAAAATATATTATTTCATCAATTAAATTATTATTATATTTTTTTATTATTATTACGTATTATTATAATAATTATAATAATAATTAAACTATAATAATAAGCTTTATAATTAGTTTTTATTATTCACTTCTTAAACTGTATTAATTACAATACAAAAAAGTTGCTCAATTATAGTAATAATAATTACACTAATGACAATACAAAAAAGTTGCTCAATTGTAATACTAATAATTACACTAATGACAATGCAATACAAAGTCGCTCAATCTAGTAATAATAATTACACTAATGACAATGCAATATCAATCTAGTAATAATAGTTACACAACAATGACAATGCAATAAAAAGTCGCTCAATTATAGTTATAATAATTACACTAATGACAATGCACAAAATCGCTCAATTATAGTAATAATAATTACACTAATGACAATGCAATACAAAGTCGCTCAATCTAGTTATAATAATTACACTAATGACAATGCACAAAGTCGCTCAATTATACTCTCCTAATAATACTTCTATTAATAATTGTGTATTTTATTATTATATATAATAATAACACTAATAATGATTGTTGTATTTCTTGTTTGTTTGGATACGCCATGCCCTAGCATGCTGTGATGTGATAATACAATCCAGAATATCTAAATCGTTCATACGCAGAGCACAGCATTAACATTAAGGTGTACCTGGCCTGTGGCCCGTGGCTATTTCGACTACCTTAATATCTAGTGGCTACCAGGGGAATAGCACCCGGAAGTGTGTTCGTGGAGGCAGTAACCACTCTAATGCTACGTACATACTAACAAATCAGTAGTAATTAGCACCTATACAGCATTAGTCAACTGCTGCCAACCATTCATGCACTTGCTTCTCCACAAGCAAACAAAATGTAATGATATTCACTGCATAATGAAAGCAACAACGAATATCAATAGTGAATCCATATAAATATTAAGAATACCAACAAAGAAAGCGCAACAAATAAAATAATAATAATAATAATTATAATAACAAGGCAATATAATGGCTTATAATATACATACAGAAACACAAAAGAACTTGAACACGACACCGCCTCCGCTTCTACTCCCGGCATTAGAATAAATACATATAAAATTAAATACCTGTAGTATCGGGAAGCGGCTAACTTAAAACAAAAACAAAAACAAAACAAACAAATCAATCATGCCACCAAAAATGGACCCAAACGAGGAGAAAATCCTCATGATGCGTGTTGTAGGAGGAGAAGTCGGCTCTGCATCTTCATTAGCACCAAAGGTCGGACCTTTAGGTCTATCACCAAAAAAAATTGGTGAAGATATCCAAAAAAATACCATGGACTGGAAAGGTTTACGTGTAACTGTACGTCTTCGTATTTTGAACCGTAAAGCAACCGTAGAAGTAGTTCCAAGTGCATCATCACTTCTTATTAAATGCTTAAATGAACCATATTGTTCCCGTAAAGACCGTGACGGTCCTGCTGTACATGATGGTAATATCTCCCTTGAACAAATCATTGATGTTGCTAGACAAATGCGCAATCGTAGTATGGCAAAAGAACTTGCAGGTACTGTTAAAGAAATGCTAGGAACTGCATTCTCTGTAGGCTGCACTGTTGACGGTGAACACCCATCTGATATTACGGAAAAGATTAACTCAGGTGAAATCGAAATCCCAAAAGAATAAATGTATTTTGTGCAAGTGGAATTTAAAGGTTAAAGATTTTTGAAAGAAAGGTGAGAGAGGTATATTTATATTTAAAAAGAGAGGTTGTTTTGGAATATGGCTTGCTGAGAGTCGACACACATAAAATGTAAATTATTTTTTATTCTTTTTAAAGCAGATAGATACATGTTGCTCAAAACAAATATTTATACAGCCGCCTCCGCTAATAAGATTTTGTTTAAGTACGTCAAATTTCTAATAAAATGAGGTATAATATATTAATAATGATTAATAGTTAATAGTAATAAAAATAAAAAAATTAATAATGATTAATAATAGAGCCTAATAATAATTATTATCGTCGATACTGTCCAGATTTAGATTAGCTAAAGCTAAAGCGCGGATGAAACAACACGATTTGTTATAAGGTTTTTTCATTCTAAATAAAAAAAATAAATAATATTTGTTGAAATTATTTTAATAACAGTATTTATTATTACACTTTTTACACTAGCTTTTTTACACACACAGTATAATAATAATAATTATGTGCGTGCAGTATATATAACAAAAATATATTATAATATATAAACAATCTTTTTTTCTCTTTCTATCTTCTTTTGTTACAATAAATCTAACGAGCTATTGCTTGTTCTATTGGTATCTCTACTTTTGGCTGAATTCAATTCGGATCTACGCTTTCTCCTTCTAGCTACACTAGCACTAGATGCGCGCTTTTTCCTCCTTGTTTTATTTTCCTCGTCATTTTCTAATTCATCTATTAATGTATTTTTTTGTCCATAATCTTTTGGAACAGTAACATCTCTGATTTGGTCATCATCCAATGTACGAACAGCATATGCTGCACGTACAGCTCGCGAACGTGGTATATTGCTAGTATCTTGCTCTTGCTTTTCCTTTTTTTGCAATACTTCTCGTCGTCTTAAATTTTCGTTAATTTGAGTCTGTTGATTTAAGCTTTTACCTTTTTGTACATTCAAAGTTGTTGAGCTATCATGACGCCATGATTTCATTGATGAGTTACTAGTTTTATTACTTCTAACACTACCTTTTGCACTTTTAATTCGTTTTAAAGAAGATGCCGAAGATGCTGCATTGCTATTACGACTTTTGTAACTGTTAGTAGTTGATGGTCTTGGTGGCAAATCGTCAACATTTATATCATTTGGACGGTTTTCATCGCCATTTTCTAAAATTACATTGACCATTTCGTTTGCATTTGCCGGTGCTTTATCAGAATTAAAATCAGTTATCGCTAAACGATTTTCTAAATCTCTTATGCGCTTAGTTAACGGTGATTCGTATGCTTCTGGTACTGGTCTGACTTCAGTTGCAAGGTAGTCTTGTGGCACGGCTTTTATACCTTGTTTTTCTCTGATATTTTCTGCACGAGTTGCCCATTTCTCCGCCTCTAATATTGCTATCATCTCAGCTTGATCGCTTGTAGTAGGTGCCGCATTAGCACGTGGACCCAAATGCTTCTCCATTTCCTTGATTCGTTTCGATAACGGTGTTTCAAATTTATTTCTAGGTGCATCTTTTTTATCACCTGGCATTTCTTTTATATGTTCATCGTTTTCTTGCTCCTCTATTTCCCGTTTTTTTTCACCTACTGGATATCGGGGTTCTGGTCGTTGATTTTCAACAATGATAGTTAATATAGTGTCTACATAACCCGCATCAATTGGTTCTAAACCCTCCTCACCTTCAAACGAACTTCTTTTTCCACCTTCATGCTCTTGGTTTTTAGATGGTTCTTCCCCTGTTAAGTCATTGATAGTACCGAGTGCTTCAATTTTACCATTGTCATGTACAAATACATGTTTGACTCTGGTATTATTTTCAAGTGCCTCTGCTAATGTACGTACACCAGGTCTACTAATCATGTTTCCACTTAAATCTATCTCTTCTAGTGTTTCCGTTGAACGAAGCAAGGCGGCTAAGCCACGGCATCCTGTATTTGATATATTATTATTTTTTAAATCTATTACATGAGCATTGTCGTTGGAAGATAGAACAGCTACTAGTGCATGTATTTCTTCATCACCTATTTTATTTTCACTCAATGCAATAGTTACACGCTCTGGTCGATTATCTACACTGTTGATGTTGTTATCGTTACTAGTGCTAAAAGATTCATTTCGTGTTGGCGAACGCATTAAAATTGATGAATTGATTTCTTCGGCATCTTTCCTTTCATCTACATCATCATCATTATATTTGCTTTGTTCCCTTTGCTCGGTTATAAAAAATCCGCTACCTGCATCCATTTCATTGTTACTTGGTATTTTTGTTTTCAAATTGTTATTCTTTGGATCTTCTGCAATATTATTTGTTTTCTTCGTAACAGCAAGACTTAAATATTTAACTAATGCTTTCCGTTTTGCCTCTTCTTCCTCAAAAATTCGATCACTTTGACTTTCCGCTTTTCTACGTATCATGTCCATCTCTGATCGTAATCGATCCATTGTTTCCTGAGCTTTTCTACCACGTGCAGCTGATAAACTTTCAGATAGACGAAGTGCACCTAATATTTGCGTCAGCTTCTCAGCAGTCATTTCTAAATGTTTTGCCAGTGGTCGACTTGATACGTAAGTGAAAAATTCATTTATTTGAAGCTTCTTTAACAATCTCGCGGCACGTTCATCGCCCTTATCCGCGCGTAAACCTGGAATTTTAACCTTTGTTCTTCCTTTTGGATGTTTCATGACGACACTAAAACCAGTACCATATGATAAACCGCCTCGTTTACCACCTCTTACTTTGGAGTTTGCCACATAATTGTCATCGTCGTCATCGTCGCCATCATCGTCATATCCACCGCTCATATTGTTGTTATTTCCACGTTTACCAAAGACATTATTCTTCGCATTCTTCATATCTTGCTTTGCTCTTCGTTTCGCTTTTTTATCCCATTTCCTCATTTGACTGTCCACATGTAATTTTTCTATTTCTTCATGCTTCAAACGCATAGCCTCTGTTAGAACTTTATTTGCCTCTTGTGATTCTCTTAATTGCGAGCGTAAAGTCTCACATTTTTTCGCAATTAATTGCATTTGCTTTTCAAGTTTTTTAACATCAATACGGGCATTTGCTCTAGATTCATCATCTAGTGCAGATTTATTCAATAAATATGATACACGTCCACTTAATGCTTTTCTAGTTTCTTCCGCTTCTCTTCTGGCACGTTGCTCCCGTGTTCGTAATGATTTTTCTGCTTTATACAATTTGCTAATGTCTTGTGCTTTTGTTATTGCCTCTTGTTCTGCTGTTCTAGATTTTCTTAATTCATTACCAAAACGTCTCGCCTCTTTATCTGCATCATTTCGCTCTGTTTCAACCCGCACGAGCCGTACATTTGCTTCTCTGAGATCTTTTTGCATTCGATCCAATTTCGTCTCTAACGGTTTTTTGGCTGATTCAGCATCTTTTAAACGTTCAATTAGCTGAAAAACTTTTTCAGCCATTTCACGCAATTGATCGGCTTGATCTTTTACTTCATCTTTAAAACGTATACGCTCTTGACTTTCAATATCTAATTTCACTTTGGTTGTTTCTAATTCTTTTTTCAATTCCGATATTTTCTCTTCCGCAGTTGATTGTATGTCGTCAGTAACTGCATTGGATGCGCGTTGGCTATCAAGTAACTGTGAGTTTAATTCTACATTTGTATTTGAGACTTTGACTAATTTTTCTTCCAATGAGGATATATTCATTCTTAAACCTCGTAATTGTTCTTGTTTTGTTTCTAACTCTAAATTTAATTCTCGTTCCCGTTGTTGTGACTTTTCCACTGCTTCCATAGCCTCTTCATTTTCTTTTTCCATACGTCCACGTGCATCTTCCATATCATTTACCATAGCTTTATATTTTTTTTGTATAGACTCTAGTGCCATATTTAAATCAGTTGTTTTCTTCTCTTCACCTTCTAACATTCGTAAAAGCTCTGTATTTTGCTCAGCCATGACTTTAATTTGATGTTGACCGGTTTCTATTTGTTTTTGAAAACTAGCTTCTGCTTCCAAGCGACCTTCTTCTTCTGCGCGTCTAATTTCTGCTCGTAAGGCAATATTTTCATCTTGTGCTTGTAAACATGCAGATTTTAACCCACCGACACTATTTTTTGCATCTTGGACTTCTGTTTCCATGTTTTCTATTGTTTGTAAAAGTTTTTTATTTTGATTTTGTAATAATTTTAATTGTTCATCTTTTAAACGTACAGCTTCCTCAGCACGCCTTGATAATATATTCCCACGTTTACCAGTATGTACCATTGGTGTCTTGGAACGTTTTAATGGGGATGGATTCGCCATTCTGATACCCGAACGACTGTTTGGTCTACTATTAGAACCTCTTGAATCTGTTTCTGGCCCACGTCTCTTTTTTGGTGTACTATCCCTAATTGATGATAACGTTCTATCTGTCATCATCATGCTACTTTCCCTCTGAGTATTCATCATATCAGAGTTAAAAGTTGAATCCATAACGCTGTTCTAGTAAGTTATGCACGTGCGCACACTGCTCAAAACAATATTGTACACACGGGCGCAAATAAATCTATATCTATATGTCTCTGCCGCTGTTAAAAAGTGGAGCGATTGCTTCGATTTCTCTATTGGTTTGTTGTACCTCCTGTTGTACCTTGATACACAATATTTGTCTGCGTGCATGTTATCATTTTGTACAAAATAATAATAATAATATAATAATAATAGGGCACTATATAGGGGTGCCACAATAAAAATATAATAATAATTATTAATGATCAAAGTAAGAAATAGTATATAGGATATTTCACCACACTAGTCTAATATCAAGTATAAAAAGTAGTGCGTTTGTAAAAAAATTTCGTCCAACAATATAAAATTTTTTAACGTTCCATTTCGAAGATCATCGAAAGTTGTCTTGTTTTGGAATTATTACCTTATAAATGTATTTAATTAAAAACAGCTCTAGACATATTTCGAGTTTTATCTACCCCATACTGCCCTTTTATTGTAACTGTGAATAATGTCTGATTAATTTATTATTATTATGGGCTGGCTATCCAGCTATATACCTGGTATTATTATAGTATTATCATCACAAAAAAGTATTATTATTATTATTTTATCATCATCTCCATTATTATTTTACTATATTACTACTACTACTGTACATGAATAGTAGTAGTATTTAGCAAAAAAAGTAGAGCAAGTTCTTCAAATTGAAAGCTCGTCTTCTCACATCATTTGTACGTCAATCATTTATATATGAAATACAGAAGCATATGCATATATATAATAGATGTTATCCCCGCATTTGTTTGTTTTTTTTGACAATACGGTATAAAACGAAATGAGTGATGAGCAAAGTGTGTTTTTATACGCACCATGGAGAAATGAAGAAAACATTAAAATTTGTCAACAAAATCAACCGTATTGGAGGTTGTTGAAACGTGGCCATTTAGATGGTAAACTGAGAGAGTTGACACCTAAGACATTGGGGAATTTAATGTGGGGCTGTGCATTAACCCAAACTGGCACAACCAAAATGTTTGATGAATTGTCAAGACAAGCGTTGGTAAAGCTAGATAATTTCTCATGTCGTGACGTTGGTAACTTTTTGTGGGGTATGGTTGGTGTACGCTATCAGCATCATGATTTATTAGAAAAAATGTTATCCTATTGTGCTAACCGTTTACATGAGTTTGATGCAGACAGTATTGCGTTGAGTATGTGGGCACTATCATCTATTGATAGTATAGAGGGTGTGCCAGAAATGGTAAAAAGATCATTTGTCCCATTATCAGAATCAGTCCATTCATTATCTGGATCTGGTTGCGCAAAAATGTGGAATGTTGTTGGTAAATTAAATTTATATCATGCTCGTTTTACTGAAAATTTAGATGACAGAACAGAATATTGGTGTCATGTATTGATACCGGAAGAAGTAGCCAATATTTTGTTAGCTTGTTCAATATTGCGTTATGAACCACATTGTATGATATCGTTGATTGAACAAGCATTTTGTATAATAGAAAATATCGAAAAGTATGGCAACAACAATAATGATGATGATGATGATGAAGGTAATAATCGAGATAATAATTCACGCCCATCTACGACAACGTCAACGCGGAGTAATAATAATAAATCTCGTCCGTCTACAAAAGGTTCATATCGTCATAACAGTTCTAGACCCAACACAGCAGCATCTAGTGATGTATTATTAGAAAAAAGTATGGCCGAGGACAATAAAACAGATGCAAAAAAATCACTTGAAACAGCAGTAGAAAAACAATTAAAAATTGATGAAGACGAAGCAAATAATGATGTAAATAGTTCTAAAAGAGATCCTGATATTTTATTGCCGAAAAACAATGCAGAGTTTTTGCGAGTATTAATGAATGCTTTTGCAAGATTTTCTTGTGGTATCAAAAAAGCAAAAGCTGTAAATGGCCATGGAAAATTATTAAATAAATGTAGAGAAGAACTATTGGCAAGGCAATGTGGACATATTGTTAATCAATTAACCTATGCGCAAAGCATTGATATGGCAGCTGATTTTTGTGCGTTGAAAATATACCAAAACGCTTTTTTTGACAATGCATGGAAATTTATTGAAAAGACTAGAACAGTTGCTGATACGCAATTATCGTGGTTGTTAACAATTGATGATATTCTTGCAAATGACGCAAGTGGATGTAGAGGCGCACCTGAATTTCAAAGTTGGTTGAGACAAACTATACAAAGTCGTGGTAGCTCACAAGCCGGAAGACGCGCAACATGTCTAGAGCAGGTAACTGATATGTTGTTTGAACTTGGTGAAAAGCCAAATCATACGACAAGAAACGTAGATGTTGCTATATTAGATAAAAAAATTGCAATTAATTTTCTATTTGATGATTCGTACATGATAAACGGGTCTAAACCCTTATTGGGTAAAGTGGCATTAAAAGTACGCCATTATGAATGTTTAGGATGGAGTAGCATTGGTATGAGCGAAACACAATTTAATCGCATTGCTACATTGGAGAAAAAAAAGAAATTCTTAATCACAACGCTGAAATTAGATGAGTACAAAGATGACGATGATGATGGCAATAAAAGCCCATTTCAATCACCGAAATCAAATAAGAAGAAGAAGAAGAAATGAAAACAGCTGTACCACACACGTTCTTATGCAAGCAAATATTTTTATACGACTAATATTTTTCTATATGACATATTACCACGAAAGTAGGAGAAACTACAAAATGTACAGGGAGTCGTCTATTCATCGTGCTGTAAAACATATCAAAGTATAAAAGGAGATGATAAACATTCTGTTATTGCACACTAACTTGGTGTGTGTTTATCAACACGCGTGTAGTAGTGTAAAACAAGCTAATGAAATATATATAAATTTTTACTTTTTACTTTTTATCCAATTTTACAACCACCTCTCCCCACTATTTCCATACTCGTATTCTTCTAGCATTACTATACCGCATGGTTTGCTATTTGGTTTATTATCTTATTATTAGTATACTACCTGGTATAATGTAACAACTTGATAGGAAAAGATAAAAAAATGATGTACCAAATTTTGTACTTTTTTAGTTCGAAATTTTAAACCTATCAATTTTTACATTTTTTGTCGATTTTTAGACCTTTTCCTATTCTCGATTTTCCTCTGATCGGCAATATTAGCTGCTCTTCTCTAGTAGCCGCTACTGTGCTGTTAATACTCAAGCGCAGCGTGGTCTCCTGAGTACGCACGTGCGCACCACGATGCTAATGCAACACACACCAAAAGAATTTTTTTTATTATAATAATAAATTTTGAAGATGTAGCCCGATATACGCAGTACAAGGGATTACACGGGATTAACTATGTCATGGTGGTGTTTTTAATGCTATTCGCCTGCTAAAAGTAGAAAATTTGATACACGAAATTCCAAAAATGCAGGAAAATATTTGACCTCCTCCTCCTAGAGGTGTGGCAATTGCATTATAGTCGTATTGGGTATATATCAAAAAATATTTTAATGTGCTACACATGTAATATTGTTGTCTGTTGTTTTATTTTTTTCTACCGTGAGAATATATATATAATATTATATTATCAGCACTTCTATCGATATAATATAGTTGCATAGTTTCTGAACACTGAACATTTGTTTTAGCACTGTTGTTTATAGAACATACATTTAATAACGATGCAAGAACATAGTAAATTGCGGCAAGTGAAGTTAAATGCGAAAGTTGGGAGTCTTACATTTCCTATTGGAACACCAGGTACACTCGCAATTGAATTAAAAAATCTATTGCTAAAAAATAAAGATGTTTTTACACATCATAGCTCTAAGAATGAGACGAAAACGTGGGAATGTATTGAGTATATGCCTGTCTTACAAGATGATACCACGGAGAAAGTTGTTGAGGCGTTAATTTGCGCTGAGAAATTTCAAGCAGAAGCTAAGGAGCATTTAAAGCTTTATAAAGAATTTTTGGAGCGTAAAATTAAAAACTTACCGATCAAAAAATTTCCTTTGCTGAAGGCTGAAGCTAAAATGAAAATGAACGATGAATTGAAAGAAAAAATAAATGAAAAACATCCAAGAATATATGTTACCTTTCATAGTAGTTGGGATACAAATTATGAATCTATTATGAGAAATGGTTTCCTATGCCAAGGTCATGATAATCCAGATATTGGGTTAAATTTTGAACAAATGCATGGAAGTTTGTATGGCAATGGTGTATACTCAGCAATTGATCCAAATAAAGCTAGTGAATATGCGCAGAAAACAAAAGATGGGATTTTCAAAACAATTGTCTGCTTAATAATTGTCGCCCCATGTAAATTACAGACTTATTCTGATCCTGATGAATATTGGAATGACATTAGACTAAAATTGCCTGATGATAATGTGGTTAAAAATTGCATATTTGCACAACAAATTGTTGTCCCACCAACAATGATAGATTCTTCTATTGTTCCACTAGGTTTGGCGACATTTAAGTATACAGGGAACTACGTTTGTGATACATATGATGGTAAATATTATGTCAGAAAAGGTAATTTTTTTGGTGCAATTAATTTGTCCCCAAACTTGTATGCCATTGGGATAAAACCTTCTCTAATGAATAAATTAAACTGTAGAAAAGAGACGTATGCGGCAAGACCTTTTGTCGGAATGGTATTACCACTTTTGCCAAATAAAGATGATAGAACTTCCTTAGGCAAAAATTTATGGCCTGTGTTTCATCGATTTAGTGAGTTAAATGAGGAAATCCAAGTAACTGGCCATGTCTATGGATCTTGTTCGCTATCCAAATTTGTAGTTGGTGGAGGTGGTACAACAATAACTGACACATTTGTTTCAAAATATGTTAACATTAAATCATCTTTATCTGAAGCTAGTACACTGACGTCAGCATTGATATCAATATTGGACAAATTTGAAAATAAATGTAGAAGCGAGGGCATCAGGTATCCAATTGTAATTTATATTGTACTTCATCGAACTTGCCCGATCTTATCTTCCGAGAAAGTAGTAATTGATGGTATGACAAATGTTTTTCGTCATCTACAACTTTCTGTCAGGATCATCAATTTAGCAAAGGAAGAATCAAACAATGAAAAAAAGTTACAGTTAGCATTAGACTGTAAGTATAGATTTGAAACAAATGATCTGCAACCATTTAAATCGCATTACACTGTAGAATTGGAGCGTCTAACGGACGTTATGAGTAAAGTGGAGGCTGCATTGTTAAAAAATATTACTACTCACTACCCCGTCACTATTCCAGAAAGATACCGAGTACACAATTCTGGGTTCACTGATTTTGTGAATAGGAGCCCGCTTTACACATCGTTAGTGCCAGAAAGAGAAGCTCAAATTGTATTCTATAGTGGAAAAGTTTTGCCTGCCTATGTTTGGACATCTGATTTACAACCTATTGAAATTTACCATGTTACAATGAAGAAGCAACCTCGGGCTTATTTGCAAGATTTATGCGAAACATTGAAAAGTATACCACGTTTGCTTAGCCAAGTCTATTTAAGTTTAATTTCCAATAATTTCTCTAAAGAGGGTGCCATGACATTGCATACTTTACTGGAAATAAACATTCCGCATGATTTAGAAGAATATGGATTTTCCCAACAAGAAGCCGCAGGAATAGTGCAAGCGCATAATAATTTAAGGCATGCTCTAGCCCGTCGTATGAATGATTTCAAAGCAATTTTTAAACAACTAGATATTGGTAGAGATAGTTTAGGAAAGTTAGATCAACTGAAATTTACCACTAGCATATTAAAACGTGCCACAACAATCTCTCTGAATGATGCCATTGGCCAAAGTTGGACGATGAAAAACTTGCGATTTCAAGACGGACAACCACCCAGAACATTGCATGAATTAATGGAACTGGTGCCACAATGTAGTGTGAAATTTCCATGCTTCCAATTTATATTTGACCGTCCAACAGCAGTAGATCCATACTGTCTACGGGCGTTACAGTTCGAAGACAAAAATAAAACAAAATGTATTAAACTATTTATGCGAACAATGCAATTTGGAACTGCATTCGCTCATTTAAAGGGTGGGCGTGTTATAGCATCTTGTCCTGTTCCAATGCTTGGTGATGAAGAAAACATTGTAAATGCTGATTGGCTTCAGAGTAAACTGTTCAAAGCCTTCTACGGGTATTTGTTTACTCGCAATCCTTTAAGTTTTACTGTTCAATATCATGCAATGATTCTTATTAGTTTTTCGAGATTGATGGAAGAACTGGCTTTTAGTTGCGCAGAAATTAATGCAGATTACCGCAAGGTACATGTATTATATCGCTTAATTTTAACAATACGAGGTTGCTTTAGAAAAGACCCACGCTTTTTAGTTATTTTGAATAATATTAGAAACAAGTCACACAACATTTTAGAGCAATTATCAGATAAACACGGTGTCCATACAATGTCTCAAATTATGGGTGCATTTGTTTTAGAGGAGGCGGAATGTATTAGCGAAAAGAAAATTGTAAATGGTTTACGAGCTGCTATTGAGGAAACAATATATAGAAGCGCACGGATAGGTGGAAAGAGTGGCAACGGTGGTAATTTACCACTTCGGCTTAAAAAGGCAATGAAATTAGACAACAAAAATGATTCATGCTCATATAGCAAAGAGAAACTATTTAAAGAAGCAACAAGATATTTTTCAAAGGCGTACACCAATTGCAGTCCATTGGCATTGATGTACACCCTCCCATTGTTAAAAATTTTGCGGGAAAATAAATGCACTGCTTCAAATGAAAGTTTATTACATGAAAGAATATTTGAAATGTTTCATGAGCGATCTGCAAGAGTTAATGTATTTTTCGCTCAAACATATCCAGTAATGAAAATACCCTTTCAAAATTTATGCAAAGCGAAGGAATCAGGTATGAAAGATAAAATTGAAATAGCTCGCAAAGAAGTGCAAAATAATAAGCGAGATCTTTTGTCTGCGCTTTGGCTACAAGCAGTACGGTATGACTCTAATAAAAAACGTCTGGAAGCAAAAATTGATTTAAATGATCCAGTAAAATTTATAAAAAGTGTCGCACTATGGTCAAAGCAACAACTAGAAATTGAACGCAAACACCAAGAAATGCTTCAACAAGGATTAAACATGAGAGCAATATTTCGTAAAAAACGACAAATGGCGCGACAAGTGAAAGGTGAAGAGTTTTTTCAATATCATAAGCACCCTGTTATCTTTCGTTTAAATGAATTGCCTTTGTTGGCAGAATATATGGGCGAGGCAATCTATTCTTTTCAACTTTGTGAATTTTATAGAGGATGGGGATTACTATTTGGACGTTGCTGCTATCCAAATTGCCCACATTTTTTGAAATTGCAAGGATCGCGTGGAGGTTTTGATAGAAAATACCCAGATAAGTCTAAAGCTTCAAAAAACAAGAAGGACAATATATGGGGGGAGTACATTCATTTATTGGACGAGCTTTCACAATTAAAAGAACACCAAAAACAGAAGGGTATGAAGACATCAACACTTAATGAACAAATAGAAGCCAATTCGAAACTTTTAGATACAACAAAAGAAAAAATCAGGATTATGACTGGAGGAAAAGTGACTACAATTCATTTGAAACGCATGGCAATGCTAGAGAGGCTGGTCGATGAAGAACAATCTAGTGGAAATAAATCATCTACTCGTGATACATTGAATATTCCCAAAGAAAAATCAGTGATGGTGCTTAAAAAGCAACTGGATGATTTTTTAAAACTGCTACGCGAACCAACGTTTAATTTAAATAAACAAACAAAATTATACACACAAAAAGAAAGGGAAATGCTTCTTAATAAATACATTCAGCGACGGTTGCATCATCACCTACACCCATTGTCATGGTTAAAAGGTTATCCAATTCATATAAAAAACCTGCATCGATTAGCGTTTTCGACATTGTTTGTTGCTGGATTGACCAAAGCAGATTTTACAAGTAAAATGATTAACGATTTTATTGACTTTCAAGGTCGTCCAGTAGAAATTCATCAGTTAACAAAAGAACTTTTGGATGATTTATATGATCAAGTCCATACCCCAGGATATCGAATGTCTCTGCTTCCAGATTCTTTAAAAGAGAAATTAACACCTAAGTCCGATAACGCCAGGGCTTTGGGTATCAGCACCGGACTCAAAGCATCCAGTGCATTCGAAGCAATATATAAAACAATGGAAGTATGAGATGCCTAAACATTGTAATAATCGTAACGAAAATTAACTCTTGTAAAAATAATATCCAACAAAGCATTAATGATGAGAATAATAATAAAATAAAAAAAATTATATTATTTTTGTGTTTTTTAATAAAAAAAGGATTATTATATCATAAGATTAATTATTTAAATAAATGTACGATGCACACACACACACACACACACGTATATATATATAAATGTACTTATTAGCTCGTAAGAAAATTATTATATTTTATATATATACTGTACGTGTATATTATTATTTTTCACAATATTTTACCAAAATGGCATACCAAGGTGTACGCTCCGTATTTTTTTTGTAAAAGCCCCAACCACACTGAACACTTATTAAATATTTTCTTAAATAAATGAGTAAGAATTAAATATTTTCTTAAAAGCTCCAACATTCAATCACACGAACACTTTGATCTGATTTTTTGCATCATCGATTTAATATTTTTATACTACCTTTTAAATAAATAGATGAAAAATTATTCATTTCCAATCATATCGCCGCTACCACTACCACTTGCTGTTTCACTGCTACCACTTGGTAAATAGGTTTCACTCCTGGTGCCAGGGAAATACATATTGGTAAGCGCGTATAATAAAGCTGGAATTAATAATATAATATATGCTTGAACAATAGGATCATTAAGATGTTCCTTGAACAATTTGTATAGTTGAGAACCTTTATTGTTTGCAGAACCGGTAGCATTAGATTGCTTACGCGAAACTTTCTTTTCTGCTTCGATACCATTTGATTTTTGTTTTGCAGGTGGTTTTGATTTTGCAGGTGGTTTTGATTTTGCAGGTGGTTTTGATTTTGCAGATTTATGGCTTGACTTTTTCTTACTTCTACTACGACTGCTACGGCGGACTGGCAATTCGTGTTCGTGATGCCATCTTCTGACATCTTGTTCCACAGTACTGTGGCGAAATGCTACATCTTCTTCAATCGACGATACGGTATGGGTATAAACATCATGGTTTACAATTTCATGATGTAATTCTTCATCTTCTTCCAACATTTTTATTGCACGTGACGTTGACGATTTTCTTCTTGGCATCTTATTATTATTATTCGAAGGCTGTTATAGGTCGATACAATTATTAAAATTAAGATTTCTTCAGTTGTTTCGTAATTTCATATACAGTATTTCAGAAAAAACAGATATACGAAATATATGGCGACGTGTTTCAAGTGTCGTTGTCTCTGTTACTTTTATCTTCTGTGGTGGTATATCATCAATTTTCATTAGTAGTAGGAGAGAAGAGGAGTGGGATTTTTTGTTGTTTTTTTTCACTTTTAGTGACCAACTTTTGCCTAATATTTTCAATGCTCTGTACCTGCTATGCACCAGTATGTATGTTCATTTTTGCAAATTATTATTGTATAATATATACTCATATATACCCTATATTGATAAATTGATATTCACAATGAACTATATAATTTCAATAATAATTAATTTTAATTTTTTACACCACACTCCACACACCACAGCACACTCCTCCTCCACAATGTGTTGGGTCAATCGAAAAAGAGCAGCTTTTGCAGCTGTAATAATAAACCCCAAAAAACTTGACTTTTTTTTTTTCATTATTATTTTGCGTAATAATTTAATAAATATTATAATATAATATAATAACAACAAAAATAAAAAATCCGTTTTTTTGTTGCTCTTATATTTTTTTTATTATTATTATTATTATTAAAAAAAATAAACACACATGTGTGCACCACCATCAATGTGCAAATTATTATTATGACGCTATTAGATAGATATGTTATCTAATACCCAGAGCCACATCACGACAATACATTGTACTTACATATCATTGTTATTATAACAAATGTACATGCTGAATTAATTATATATATACACACAGCCACACACGCTTATATTGTGTGAATAATACACTAGATTTGGTTTTACATGTGTCTATTGTAATTTATACAAGTCCTTGCACCATTCAACAAAAAATGAGTTCATCCGCGACACGTACAAATAGTGAGAAGAAACACACAAAAGGACGAGGGAAATGTAATAGTGTAAAAAAATATAAAATGGCAGTGAATAAATGTAGTTGGGAAAAAGCTGGTCAAGTTAATGCACGTTATGTAGAATTTGAAAAAGTTCAAAGTTTGCCAAATATACGCAAACATCGCAAATGCAAAACAGACAAAGAACGTGGCAACGTTGTGAAAAAATTTACCAACTTAAAAATCGAACGTTATGGATACCATATGTTTTCCCCTGTAAAAACAATTAGTATGGATTACCCCCATGATAATGTTTTAAAATTTAATACAAGTAAATTATCGTCGCAACCTAAAAGATCTACTGATAAACCAGACATTGTTGGGACTAATGGATACAATCATAATACTATTAAAACAAAAAAAAATGAAATAAACATAGAATATGAACGAGAGAAATTTAATAATTTTTTCAAACAAAAAAACGATTGGCAAAAGCGTGCTATAGAAAAAGAGAAAAAAAGGCAAAAGGAATTGAGACAGGTAGAGATGCTAAAAAAATATAGAACCCATACTCTACACCCCAAAGGATTTTGTCATAACATGTGGGAGGCAACGCTGCGTGAACCAAGCAGCTCAAACAATTTAGTTAAAAATATTGATAAAAATAGCAACAGTAACAATAATAATCCGGAGAAAACTACTAAAAGGCAAAACGAAGTATACCTAACTTTTCCTGGAACGAATCGAATTGTTAAAAAATCGTTTATTAACTCGTATCGAGTGCAAAAAATATGGGAAATGCAAGAACAAATAAGAAAGGAGAAAGCAAGAAAAGCAATGGTAGATCAAGCATCCAAATTTGCTGCTATGAAGGCTAGAGAGAAAAACGACAAAGAGAAAGAAGAAGTGAAAAGGAGAAAGAAAAAAGTGGATGGTGAACATAACGATCCAACATTAGATATAGAAGAAGAGAATTTAGAATTAGCTGCATTGAAATACAAAAAACGACATAGTACCATGCATAAAGGCAGAAAACGAAAAAAAAGACGGCGCGTATCGTTGGTGGATAAAATCGACATAGTAATTAATAGGTTACGATTAGCAGTTGTTAGATCTGGCTTTCAACACTGGTACGATCAAATTTTTTTGATTAAATTACAAGCTGTTATATCAAAACTAGTAAATAGACAGACTGCAGCAGCATGGAAATTTTGGAAAATTTGGGATGCAAAGAAGAAGAAATTAGATGCGCAGTCAAATTTGCGTACTTTCACCTTGTTGCAAATGCAAAAACAGGAGTCGGTGAAATTAAAACGAATTAGAAAAGTTATGAAACGTTTGTTTGGACGCTTACGTGTTGTATTGATTGCAAAAGCATTTCAAAAATGGATCAAATTTCATGTTGATGCAGATCCTACCAATTCTTTACTAAAAGGTTTTATTAGTGGCAGCTTAAAGAAACAAAGAGATGAGAAAGTGAAATATAAAAAGCCAGGGTTTGATAAGAATAGCGTCGTTGAACTATTGACCAAAGGCAACGCTATGCCCAAGTATGAAAATTATGAACACAATTTATCTATAAAACAACAGCATTCATTGGATCCATACGACCATGGTCTATCCGATGATTATTTTGATCAACATGCATTATCTGTTGATCGCCGCTTTCGTGTGCAGAAAATATCAAAAATTTTACCAAAAATTAAATTTCGTATATGAAATCCACGAGTGGGTAAGAAAAACTGTAAGTTGTTAAAATGCTTTATTATAATATTTACATATTACGTTTAAATATATAATTAATTCTTACTCATTTATTTAATAAAATTTTACTCCCTGTAAATACTATATAATATATATATATACAGCTCTATATGCTCTTACTCATTAATTTAAATAAAATTTTATACAAACACTTTTTAAAAATTAATTTTTTTCTCTCTCAATAGTCATCTAAATCGTCGTCCACTTTTGTCTCACTCACCCATTTCATATTACTTGTATAAGCTGCAATGGTGGGCAAAACATCTAAAATATATTCCCATTCAACAGTTACAATAATTAAATTTGATGTTTCATCTACGCGTATGTCCTCTTTTCCAATAGTCTTAGTACCATAACTTGAACTATTATATTTGATCCGGTATTTCCCATCCTTATATACTGCCAAAATAGTACCCTGTGCCTCTCGTGTTCTACCACGATACGACGTTTTAGCATATACTTCATCTCCAACATTAATTTTTGAGTTCATTTGCTCTGTTACTATACATAACCCTGCAGCTTGCAAATCTTCAAAGCTCAAGATTTTTGTCGTTGCGGCTGTTGGTTTTTTTATAACTTTTGAATCCTTATTATTTTTGATTTGAACGAGAACAAAATTTTTGTATTCTTTTGGCGCTGCACGTATCAAACCAATTAATTCTTTATTTTCTGCATCATTTGGATTAAATGTCAATATGCAAGATATTGCTGGCTGGAATATTTTATTTATATACGCTAGGGCATTTTCATTTGATTCAACCTGACTAATATTGTAGCCATAAGGAACTAAAGTTTTTGATACAAATGATAAGTCTTTAAAATCATCTTCACGATTAAATAAAATAATTTCACCCGCTAGATTTTTCAATAAACTATCTTTAAATTCGTTAGCACGTAAAACGTTTCCGGCATCAATAGTTAGCAGCCTTAGATTTCCGCCACGACTCTGGCCTTTTTCCCCCCCACCAAATAAAATAATTTTATTTCTTAATTGTAAATCATTTGAATTTATATCTTCAAAAGAATAAGAATGTATTCCATCAATTGCTATTTGCAATGCGCCAGCATTTGCATTTACAAATATTGTTATAGTATGCCATGTATCCGGCAAGAATACTCCCTTCCCCCTATGTTTACTATCTTTGCTATTACGTATTGATGTATTCCCTAGCAAAGGTATCTTCCCAATTGGGCAAATTATTTCTCCAAATTCATCTATAGCTAGACTGCAACGATTACGGCGTCTACTTTTACTAAATGTTGGTGGTACAAATCGTATCAGTGAAGCCGAAGTACCAGGGGCAGGCAATATGCTTAATTTTATATGCATGTTTACAGTGTATAAATCTTTATTTTTTTCAACAAACTCATTAGGTATTTGTAGCTGAAAACTACAACTGCTAGTGCAGGATAAATATGACTCTGGAAGGTGGTAACTATATGAAATAGTGTTTCCATTAGTGCTACTTGTATCATTTGTATTTTGTTTCATTTTTAATTTTTCAAAATATGTATCTCGCGCGTTCTCAAATACTTTGCTTTTTTTCTCTGAACATGCATTACAGATATCATAATCACAAGATCTACAACAGAAGTTTTTGTCTGCGTTGGACGTTGTTGTAATACGACCGCGACAAACATCGCATCGAGCGTGCCAACGTGTAGCTAATGACAAACTGTGACCTGCGGGGCATGCGAGCTGGTTCATTAATTCTGGAATACGCCCAGTATGGATCTGTTTGAAGGCCCAAATCCCACAGGGTACAAACCTTAATGGTTTCTTTTTCTTCGTAAAATAGAAAACAATGGTATTTCCAACAAGGCATGGATTTGCTCCTGTCGGGTTACTTTTGTTGCTTTCTAACTCTTGTTGGTATTGCTGATCATCCAAATTATGACGAAAAGCAGCAGCACGTAACTGTCTTTGCCTTCTTTCTTCAATTTTTTGCTTTCTTCGACCCAATATTAAAGTTTTTAACTCTTCAACTCCGTGGGGCTGTATCTTTTTCACCATTCTTTCACCGTTATTACTATTTTGCTTGGTTTCACTTTCATTATCAGTATTTTCTATTTCATCATCGTTATCTTCCTCAGCAATTTTACATGGATCTCGTAATGCATCGATGTACTCATGGTAATCAATTACCCCGTCGCCATTAAAGTCTGCCAATTCGAAAATATCCAATACATCTTCGGCGGAGACGTTTGGCATATTTAAATATTTTAATGCCCCCCACAATTCTGCAGGTGTAATAGTACCTGAATCTAAAGAATCGAATATGTTGAATGCCTCCCACAATGTTAATCCATTTTCCTCAATACCCCTTTTAATATATAAAAACATAGCTCGTTGTTTCATTCCAACAAACTCATCTTCCACTATCAATGCTTTTTGTAAAGGGGTTTCCTGCCATTTTCGATCCATACGACGACGACAACCCACAGTAGATAGAAAAAATTGTTCACGCTCATCGATTGAAGCATGTTGCAAACCCCGGATTAACATAAAGATAGCAGGTTCAGAGTAATGCATATCACAATTAAAAAATTGAAATGCATTTTGTGATAAAGATTTTTGAAACAAGGATGCCCCTGTATTTACTCCGGTCTTAGTCTGCCAATTTTTGCTTGCATCTATAATTAAACCACCATCGCCACACAATGGACTATTTGATTTCGAATAATCATTTGTAGGATTAAATCGCAATGCAACTTCCATGTCAGCATTTTCAACTAATTCTTCACCTAAAGCATCTTTCACATGGATAATCCTCCTAATAGTTTCCGCTTCTGCAAGTGACAAACATACAAAATAACGACCAAATTCTTGTTTATGTAAAATCCCACTCTCTAATATTTTTTTAAAGTCATCATAAAACAACACTTTTTGCCGATCCTTGAACATACCATAGATATCCATTAGAGCACCAGCTTCACTTTCTTTTGACTCGTTATCAGTAATAGATCTAATTGCATTTTTTAAATCGTCTAATGTTAAATTTTTGCCAGAGCCATAAAACGAGAATAATGAAAATGCTCGTTGCAACGCCTCTTTACTGTTTACTGTTTGTTTTGGAAGTGCCTGACAAACTTGTTCAGCTGAAAATGTTGAAAGTTTTGATTTTGAAGGCACCCATTCAAGCACAATAACAACATTTTTTAATCGGCGTAGACCTGTCCATTTTGGATTGAAATAACCAGTTGAAATCCCAATTGACGATGGAAATGGTAAAGGTTGTTGAGAAGATAAATGAAACGTTTTTAATGAACGAAATGGATGCAAAGAATTGCTATCAATGCTATTTTCCCAAGATTTCTTTAAAATTGAAAATCGCCAGGGTTTTGGTATTTCCTCACTTCTTGAATATTCTCGATCAACAAATTTTTCTACTTCAATTTGTTGATCTCTCCTCGCTTTGACTTCTTTTTCTTGTTCTTGCTCCTGCTCTCTCTCCTGTTCTGTATCTAAGCGGTTACCACTTCGACGAAGAGATGAAACCCTGCCAACTTGTTTTAATATTTTTTGTCCAATCTCATGTTCCCTTGTAGTTATTATAAATTCTCCATGTGCCTCTAGCAGATTTCTTAATTTGTCGCCAAATGGTAATGGATCCGGCACCGTGGTACCTAAAGAAAAATCAATGTTTTCATCGAATATATTTAAGCCTCTTGATTCATCTAATGATACAATCTTATTCAGATACAATTTACTTTTCGCAAAAGTTTGATTAATTGCACCAGCAACTTCAGCAAAATTTTTATTCACAGAACTTTTTATTTGCATACAGTTATATGCATTTTTACGGTAAATGTTTGATGTATTTTGCACACAAAGCATAGACCATTGAACCTTCTCTGAATTCATACTATTAATAATTAGCCATGATACCACTGATATCAAAGTATCTTTTAGAGGTTTGACTCTCGACAACATTTTTGGTTGATTTAAACCCTTTTGCATTAATGTGGCAACTTCAGGTATGATGAAACAATTCAAAGTTTGGCCTTTGCCGATCCCTCTCATTCTATATGCACCTTGGACATAATCTCGGAACACCATATCTTTTCCTAATGTAATAACGGCAGTGGCATTAACAACATGTTTAATATCCATGCCAGTCGTGTGTATTTGATCGTAAAAAGCAAATCTTTTTTCTAACGGTACACCGCATTGATCTGCATTTACTACGCGCCCAGTTGCACGAACGAGTACTTGTTGCCGATCATTGTCATCTAAAAATACAACGCCGTCACACCATGTTAAACCTTTCTTTAAAAGTTGTTGAGCAACTTGTTTATTTGTATAACCAGTGATCAATGCGCCTGTATCAATCAGCGAATGGAATTGTGGGTCGTTTGCTGTTGCAATTTTTTCTATTAGTGATTGAGCTGTCCATCCTTCTTCAATATGGGTGCATGAAACAATTTCTTCGTTCAAAACTGTTGTCAACATTTTCCCATCATCACCTCTTGCATAATCACACTGACCTAACTCCAAAGGCAGTAGGTCACTTGGGGTTCCAGAGAATCCGACTCTTTTCCCTACTAATAAATCACCACCTATGGCTTGCCCACTTGCAGATATTTTGGTATGTTGTGACCTCATATACGCAGGGTATATCATTTTTCTTAAATAATAATGTATACACAGTGGCTCTGTGGACCATAACTTCTGTAACTTAGTCATTTGATCTTGATTTGATTTTTGGAGGTATTTTAATTGAATAACCTCCATTTCAGACGTATCAGCAATTTTGTTAACGTCTATCGCAACTGCATTCTCAGCCAAAACAACAACATCATTTTGCTTTTTACCACCACGAATTGACCCACCAGCTGATTTAACCCATTTTTCATAAAGTTTAGCAGATGGCCTATCATGCGCTGGTCCGATTTCCCTTGTGAAGGAGGATGTCATATGATCAATTATATCATTAAAATCTTGTTGTCTAATGCCACTATATCTATACGCTAAGACTGTTAAACCAAGAATAACATCAGGGTGAGCAAATTCACTGGATTGAGAAGGAACATCTTTTCCAATAAATGGAACAGCTAATTTTAATCTTGAAGGCGGTAATCTTGGATCGTCTATTAATGCTTGTCGACACTCGTTCTCTGTTAACAACCCAAAACTCACCCTATTAATCTTCTTTAGACAATGTGGTAAAAACGTATGGAGCCAATCGTGAGCTAGATTCAATAACTTTTGATGTTCCGGCATTACACGAGACATCAACTCCGCTGATAATGCAGTGCGTTCTAACGATAAAAGTTCAGTTCTTATACATTTCAAATGATAATCTGTCTGTTTTCCTTCCTCGATCGAATTACCATGAAAATATGCCAGTGCCAATGCAGCTTTTACCCCCCATTCTGGACCTGCCTCAGCCAGTTCAGTTATCCTATCGGCCTCATTTTTATAATTCAATAACAATGTTTTAACAGAAGAAGGCAATTCATTTATCAAATTATTACGTCTCTTGTTCAAACACTGCTCTAACTTATTCGCCGATGACATTACTGTTTCAACAAAATTTGCTTTCTGTATATCTAAGTTACTCTTCAATAAGTCAAAATTTTTAGTGAGCTCTGCTAAGTTGGCTCTTAGTTTTTCTAAACGGGTTGTACCCCAAGATCGAAGTCGTTTAATACCCGCTGGAAGAAGAGATTTTGCAGCATCATGACTTTTTTTCTCTTCTTCTTTAATATCTAGTAAATTAAATATATCATTTTGTCCTTTTGTTTCCTCTTCATCACCTTCATCATCTTCATCATCATCACCATGCTCCTCTTCGCCATTTTCAGTTTTTGCAATATTTTCCATCGCTTCCTGCAACTCTTCAAGCGAGTCGTACACAGTTACACCACTTACCCATAATTTTAATCGATGCTTTTCACTCAGAGGTTCTGCACCAGCGTAAATAAGCAGCTGATCATTTGAAAATGCGTCTAAAGAATTCAAAGAATCCACAATTTTATCAGTAACAATTTGAGTAATACCATGACCAGATCCAACGACTACGCATCGAAGTCTATTATTTACAATGAGACCCTTTGTGATCTCTAAAGCCTCGTCTCCCTCACTACACTGACGCAAGGAAAATCCCTGCTCCTCCATTTTAGAGCAAAGTCGATGAATTTCTTGTTCCTCTTTCACACCATCATCTTTTTCATCAAAGTTTTCTAAGTTTGCAGCAAACATTGGCGCCATCCAGACAATTGTTGAATTATCCAACGAACTATCTCTAGGATTTTCAAGTTTTTCAATTTTAGCTTTACACAATTCTATTTGATTTATCATATTTTGCCGTTTAATAGTAGTTGTTGAAACAATCTCGCGCAATCTTTCACTATCTTCGCACACTGCTAGTACTAATTCTTTCTCCTTTTCTGCAATTTCTTTTGAGACTTTTAAGTATTTGAGTTCTCGCTCCAAAATAGAGTGTTCCTCTTCACCAATAGTATCACTTGATAAAGAACGTTTTAATGAATTAACACGATTTAATTCAAGACTATCTTCAAGCGACAAGCTCTCTAAATGAGCTGTAGTCAATTCAGGATCTTCATCAATTAATCCTTTTTTTATTTCACGCTCACTAATTGCTAAATCAAAAAGTTTTACCTTTGTAACACAATCACCCTTCGCAGCTGCTCCATCAATAATATATCGCAACATTTCATTATGATCTAAACCAGCAACATGCTGCTGCCGTAACCATAAAATTATCCACTCTGCTAAGATTGGTATCAAAACATCTTTGTAAAACTCTAAATCCAGTAAAGTAAGATGGGGTAATCGTTGCAATGCGTTTTGTTGCAGTCCATTACCAATAGCACCCTTTAACTTCTGCAATATTTGCGCAGCTTGACCCCTATATTCAAATTCCGATACTCTACCACTGGTTGTAAAAAATATTGCATCCATTATATGCATTACTAAATTCCATCTCGCACCATCCTCAGAGCCATCTAAGTCAAATTTCTCCCCCAATGGGAAATTTAACTCTGATTTCAAAGGGTGAAGCAACAAATCAACTTCATCCAGTAACATGACACCTTGTTTAAACATTTTTAAGGTGTTTATCAATATTTTAATTTCCACCTCAATTTTTGTGATTTCCTCACTTGTTAAAGAATTTTGCGCAGCATATTTTAGTTGTCTTTTTTTTTCAATAAATGCCAAGAATACGCTTTTAATTGCTGTTGGTGTCGCAACTACAATACCACGATTTTTAACAGCATTTTCCAATGACTGCGTCAGTGATGATTTAACATTTGTACTTCGATCGAAATTTAGTGTATAGATTCGTTTTTGCACAATAATTGAAAAGGTTTCTTGCATACGCTTTCGAGACATTTCCAACAATGCTCTAGGAACAACAGAAAGCACTAAATCATCACCATTTGCTAGCATCAAAGCTAATAGCGGTGCAACAACAGTTGTTTTACCAGCACCCATGATCATTTGTTTTACTTTGGATTTACCATTTTTTAGTGATTGTATAAAATCTTGTACAATGTTTACCTGTGCTTTCCTCAACACTATGTTCCAAGTAAACTCAAAAACCAAAAATCTAGGATCAAAAGAAATTATTGGTTGATCACAATCACTATCACCACGGATATAATGCCGTTTTGTAGCTAACATTTTTGCAAGATCTGATGAAGCTTGTAATAAATTAGGCAACAACCGTGCTTTTTGCTTTACTCGTTCGGATTTATTAATAATTAAAATATTTTTCAATCTTTCCTGCAATTTTTGTGCTGCACTTATGCATCTGTTTGTATGACCAACTCTACTAGATCTTAAAATTGTTAGTATTGTTAGTTTAAGTATGCGATTTACATTTTCCTTTGATAAATATGGGTTCAACTTTAATAAATCTTTTTCGGATTTGGTAGACAATAGTGCACTAAATAAATATTCAAGCCAAACATCCGGTTCTTGTTTTGCCTCACGACGAAGCAAAAATAAAATTTTCCCTGAAAAATCATGGTCCTTTGTCACACGAACAAAAGAACATGCTTTAAGTAACAAAGGAATTGCTTGTTGTACCATTTTTGCATCTCTGTCTCGAATATGCTGTAATTCATCATTTAAATCTTTTATATAATTAATTATATATGGAACTCTATTCTCTTTATCAAAAATGTCATCAAATTTATGTTCAGAAAATACTTTCAGTAACGGCATCCTAGCATTATTTTCCATATTGCTATATTCCTTCATATCATTTACTAAACGCACCCAAAATGCAGCAGCTACATGAGATTGTGCTGCTTCATGATTTTCAATATTAAATGGAAGAGTAGATGACACTTCAGACAATCCTCTATCTGAGCGAGATAATGTAGAAATGTTTTTACGTTCTATTTCTGCCAAGGGAGTAGTAGCTAAACTAAATAAGTCATTATCATTAACGGCCATTGTTTCTGCAACTTGTTTCGTAGATAAAGAAACCCCAGCTTCCTCACGAAGAAACTGTGTAATATCCACACGTTCAGCTTCATTCGCAAGTTCTGTTAATCCTTTTGTTATGCCATGCAACCATTGTGGCCCGCCACCAATAATTTTAGAGCCTTGAATAGGCATGTTATTTCGAAAAAATATTGTTGTTGGCATTGACTCAACTTTATATTTTTTTGCAATTGCTTCACATTCATCAACATCTACTACTAAAAACTTTACTGATATCGCTTTTTTTGCAATTGCATGGTATATAGGCTCTATTTGCTTACATGGACCACACCACTCTGCAGAGAATTTTACTACGACTAATTGGCCATTTCCAATGCTATCACTTTTTTCCATTTCTTCATAAAAGTGCGTTTTTGACAAAATTTCAATTGGGTGATTCCATGCAACTATTTTGGAGTGGAGCACGTAATCTGAATTGATGGCAAGTTTTTCTATATCGTGGACATTCATGCCTTCTAAATTACGTGTTTCGCATCTTAGATCACTTATTTCAGGCCTTCGGGCACATGTAGCAAACCCTTGATTATTATTGCTACTACTTGAAACGGTAATGTTTGATATTGGTTCGGGTAGCTCCGCAAATGGAGGTTTTGGGGGATACCGTATTGCTCCTCGTAGCTTCTTAAATTTTTGAAAAAGTGGTAAGATTTCATTAAATAAATCTGCTAACGGTGCTTTCGGATTTTTTTTATCTACCCAACCGTTAAAAACACCATTTTTTGTGTTGAATCTATTACCTTTAAATTTAGGCACGTAGCGACATAAACGCCGATTTAAGCACAAAATATTTAGCACAGATGCTGGAATTGATTTTGTATTCCGGTCCTTGAACAACTGTAAAAGCAAAATTGCCAACCGATGAGATTCAAATGAGGAAGAATCTTGACTACGATTTCCAAAATTGTGCCAACCACTAAATCCAGACTTCAAAAGCTTACATTTATGTTCTCCATTTAACAACTCGTAAATGAATAAAAACCCAAGTCGACTGTGCAAACCATCCATAGTCTCTCCTCTACTCCATATCTTGTTCAAAATATCTAAACCACTTGAGCCTCTCAAAGTCATGGGAGGATCATATTTTACACTCATGATTTTTATAGTGGCACCCAGTCCTTGACCTAAAATATGACGTCTAACCGCAGAAATTTCATCACCTTTTTCATGAGAGAGGCTATCGTCTCCCCCAGCTACATAAATAGTAACGCGAGAATCTTCGACAGTACATGTAACTTTAGCTGAGCCAATTCGTCGAGCTTTTTCTAAATTACGCATTATCTCTTTAGAATATAAGCGCCAGCCATTCTTCGTTTCATACATCCATATGCATTTATCAACATCATCGAATTCGGTAGCTTTAGCTTCACTTTCCTTAGATACTACCACTGCTTTTTTGACATTATACTCAGGTACTTCTTCAGCTAGACTATCATCATCTTCCATTCGTACATCGTACATCATCATATAAACATCATCTTCAAGGAGAGTGGCCTTGCTTATAACTGCTGGTTCATACTTGTGGCTTCCCTGCAATTTCACCCGCACTTTGTCACCAACTTTAAAAATAGTTTTAGAAACGATGTGTTTTGCTGGAATTTCTAATATATCACCTTCAAAATCGACGCTGTATGTTCCTGTTTCTTCAATATACTTCTTTACTATTGCATTTTCTAAACCATAACCTTGTCGACGTCGAGCAGAAACTAGTTCACCAATTTTAAACTTTTGGATGTCTTGGTCTGTATCATCAGTTTTATTTGCAGACTTCTGTGATAACGTTTTTGTAAGTATTTTGACGCCAACATTGGCTGTAGCTTTTTGTACAAACTCCTCCTGCATATCTGGTAAGATATTACTAATTTGAACTGGCAGCAGTCCACTTTTATACGATAAATAGTTTATATCTATCCCTTGTATCTCAGCTATGTCATCTGTTTCAATATCCCCACGAGAGTGTTGCAAAGACTCATCAAGTACTTGGTCATCTTCTTCCTTGAATTGATCTCCAAATGGCTTCAATATATTCCCAGATAAACTTTTTGTCCCAACTTCTTCATTTTCTGCAACGTTTTTGCCTACATGTTTCCCGTTAACCGAATCAAACTCAACAGTTTGGTTATCAATCGTTATAAAAGATGAAAAATCCAAGAATTCGCTAGTACATATGATAGGAAATGCTTTAGAACATTTTAATAATTCGAACACATTAGTAATCGTTAAATCTGGATGTACAACATTATTTATTGCAAAAGTTAATTCTCCATGAGATTTAATTTCAACAGTCAACGCATCATCTTTATTCCACAATAAAGTTTGTTTGTCCTGCAAGACTTTCTTTATTGACTTTCCATTATGAAATATATTTCCGTCAGCATATATACCAATAGAATTACCAGTGTGTCCAATACATGGTGGGGCTACTGGCCCGAAATTAGCAAATTTTTCGGAACATAAACCTACTCCATCATAGATTCCAGTCGCTACCGGAGTATGAAGCCATTGGATTGTAAATGTGGTGTCTCCTGTATTTTTACTAATTGCATCCCCGAATTTCACTGCTTCGATACTTTTGCCAATCCGTTTCTGAATACGATTTGTTTGAGCAATTTCAAACTGTTTTCTATTTTCCTTTGCCTTCTTATCGTGATGTTCTTGTCCTTCGGCAAGCCAGCCATCTTTCTCGTTTTTAACCACTTTTCGCAATCCCCGTCTTCTTATGTGAAACATTTGACCCTCCTCCTCCTCCTCCTCCATTTCTTCACCGTCTTGTCCGTAAAATCCATACCAACCAGTGACAATTTGAGATGTAATTTTGATTTGTTTTTTACGATCTCTTTGACTCTCTTTTTCAACATTTAGGCAAACTTGATCCATTTTTAAACCAGGAATAATTATTTTGTTCCTCGGATTTTCAATAGTTATGCTACTCTTTCGGTATAGCGTTCCATTCATATATTGTCGTTCTAAATATATATTTTCTGGCATTGGTAATGGAATCCAATTTTCAGACGCCCAATTTTCTGTTCTTTCCCATTGAAAATCTAATTGGTTTGCACTTGAAAGTACAGCTTGTCTTCCCTCATCAGATATTAAAAATGATTCACCATGTATATCATCATCCCAGTAATATGGCATTACCTCTTCTTCATCCTCTTTCTCCCCGTTTCGCTTTTTCTCTATTGCTATTTGGCGCGTGAAAGCATCAAAAGCAACTCGGTCATCTATAGTGCTATATTTTTCTAAAAGTGCTGCAAGCTGACCAATAGTTGCAGCTTTACCGGATAATGCTGGAGAATCGTTTAATGGCACCCCATTTCTCAAAAAGATAAATGATGGAAACGAACAAACTTTGTATTTATTAGCGACTTTTGACATGCCCTTAGCGTCAGCTTTAATGCTTAAGAATTGAATCCACGGCCACGCACTCATAATGTCTTGAACCTGTTTCATCAAAGCATTGCATTTTTTTGACCATTGAACCTGAAAACATGCAAGCACTAACCAACCACCAGGTGGTGATGGAGAATTTTCCCCACTAATATTTGCTATTTTTTGTTCAGCAAAATCTTTAGGTGTATCGATGTACTTCATTTCACTATATTTTTCACCCAAAACACTTAAATCTGAGTAATAAACCCAATTAGATGTTTTAATTCGCTCCGGTGTAAAACATTCTGCTACAATAACATCGTTGTCTTTTTGGTGTGCCTTTTCTGTAGCTTTCAATTCAAATAGCCTATTTTTTACTACAGTACAATGATACAAATGATGTTTTTTTGGATCATAGTTCAGAGATTCCCTATCTAAAACAATTTTTTCATTATCTAATACTTGAATTTCTTCCTCGTCCTTTAGCCGACAAACAACATTTGTATGGCTTGATTTCAAAATATAACGAGCTGCTTCCATTGTTAGATCCCATGGCGAATCCATTCCAGAATCATTAGTTACTAAAGAAAGTTTTAATCGACATGCATGTGCATCAGGATGATAATCATCCCCCAGTCTAACAAAATATTTAAATATTGTAGCACTACTGCTTTTATACTTTGTATCTGTCGCTACAGAGTCAGCTAAACGAAATACATGATCATATTGGCGATTTAAAAAACGCAGTAGTATCAAATATAAAGCTGTATCTACCCCCTTTGTCATCAAAAAAGTTAAAGAGACATGAATCGGATAAATAAAGTATTTTTGAGTTAAACCCTTGTACCACTTATCATCTTGTCGATCGAGAACAAGTTCCGTCGTAAAGGGTTGGCTTTCTACGATAGGTCTGACAGGAGATAAGACTGCAACTAAAACCGACAATTCATGTTGAGAATTAGACATGACAAGCGAATGAGGAATGCCTTCCAAAATTGTACCTATCATATGAGGTCTTTTATTTGAAATGTAAAGATCGGCATGATCGATAGAATATAGATTTATATTGCCGACATGGTCTGCACGACTTGTAAATGCTAATTTTAATCTTGGTAGTTCTACTAAATCCACTTTCGGGCAGCCTTTTTCCAAAGGCGATGGAGCGCTTTTGCTATCATTGACATTTGACCAGGCCAAGATATGGGACAAATTTTCAATTCGAGTTAGTGTTTGCCCAATTGAGTAGAGCCTTGAGCTTCTTGGAGCATACAATATGTTTAAAAGAATTTCATGCGATGCATTTATAAATCCAAATTGTTTTTGAGAAGCAATTTTCTGTTCCTTTTGACCACTAGTGACATCTTTAAGTTCATTTAATGCGTTGCAAAAATCATCAATTTTTGTAAAACGTTGAACTAAACTTTTATTATTAGTTTTTTCAAAATTATACTTTGCAATTGCTTCTATTAAAACATCATCACTTTCATACATTGCTAGAAGATGGTGTAATGAAGCAAACTGTAAATACGATAATTTAGATATTTGTTTATTATCATTATTTTCTTCATCTCCATTTGCATTTTCATCTTCGTCTGTCTCACTTGCCCATACTTCATCTTCATCATCTGTCATCCCATCCCAATGCCATACATTTTCACCCGAGTTCTTAGAGTTCTTATCGTATGGCAACAGTAAGTCACCAGTAGCAGTATACATGTCTCCATAGTACGATCCTTTTATTTCATATGTACAATCTGGTTCACCTGGTGTCCCATCAATGGATACAATTTGCGCATATTCGTCTGAGTTTTCTATCAATTCTGGACAATATACATATTCTCCAGTTGCGAATTTTTCAACCTTTACCTTTGTCTCTTCTTCATTATCAAAGTCATCTGGGTTAAATATTTTATGCTTGCGTTTTTTGAAATGTTGTGGCAATCCAAGAATATTTAATGATTCCACAAAACTAGCGATTTTTAATCTGCTACTAAAGTCGGCTTCAATATCGCTTCGTTTGTATCTTTTTACTCTTACACTTTTCCCGAACGACAACATTGTACTTTTGTATTTTTGAACCAAAAATTGGCTTGTTTCTTGAGTATTAAGAGAATCAATTTCTAATACGATGACGAAATCATTGTACGAAGAAGCCTGATCAATAGCATACCCGCGCATCCTTTTATAAGAACCTTTGCTGCTTTCATCTTGCCAAAATTGATAATTATCGAGCAACGCCTCAGGTATCAATCCATGCAACAAACGTGGCGGTATGTACATTTCGTCGCCACCACTTAGGTTTTTTTTGTGACTTTTCTCACGAAGTATAACTACACTAGCTGTGGGTGCTGCATTAAATGGTTTGTACACAATGTCATTCATTAAATGTGAATTAACTCCGCCTGGATATGGCTTACCAGCGCCATATTTCCACCAGCTTGGATACGGATTGCGTCTATTCTCTTTAGATGGTTGAAGATCTTTCAAACAAAATCGGACATCAGATGATAAATGTAGTGTATACCACCACTCACGACCATGACTAACGCATTCGTATACATGAACACATTTTAAGCGACGAAAAATATAGACCAATTTAAATGGTCCACCTAAAGTCTGATGTAATCCTAATAAAACCGCAACTTCAGCATTTTCATCTATGGCATCTTCAGGCATCATAAATTGCATTGCTTTTGGATTTGGTCCATTAAAAAAGCTTTTTCTAATTGGCTCCCATATTCGAGGAATCCACCGTTCACTTTCAAACAACTCCCCCGGATCGTATTCTCTCTCCCAAATATCATCTACGGGACTACAATTTTTATCTCCATCAGGCCAATATTGAATTATGTGATTTAAGCCAACAAGACGATAACACTGACGATTCTCACTATTTTCCAACATTGAAGCTTGAATAGTGCTTTCTCCGAAAATGCATTTAGTATCAGGATGGTTAGCTATATCACTTTGTAATGCTGCTAGGTGTCTAGAACGTAATGTTAATTGTCCTATCATGACATCAATTTCAACTCCTAGATTACCACTATCTTTCAATTGTTGTACATCTTCTATACTATCAGCTCGCGAAAACAATTTATTGGGGGAATAAGAAGATGACTGTGTTTTCAATTCATCTTTCAATGCTTCATTTTTATTTTCCGTATTAGCCATTGTCCGCGTCGAACCTACAGCAAAACGGCCAATCGATCTTTCACCAAGAATATAATTCCAACGATTTGGACTTTTTTCATTTTCAACATCTTTTCCCAACATGCTACCAGTAATACTTGTACTGGGAAATACGATGCTTTCCATAACTTTGTCTAGATTATTTTGTGGTAACTTTCGCAAGTATAAAATTATTTTTCGTTGTTGCTTGATTAACGACTCATATAGTTCAAATTCTGGTATAAGTAATTGTCCTTTGAAACGACTCCCTTTATTCCATGTATGGCGTGTTGTCAAGAAAACAAAACTTCCTAACAATGAAGAGGCTTCTATCACGCTTTTGACTTCAGCATTTCGGTATATTAATATTTTATGCGCATGAATATCACATGCAAGCCTTGTATTTATGTCAATAATTTTTTCATTGTTTTTATCAGCGTCTGCTTGTTTTTGTAATCGGTACAAATAATCCTCAAGTAAATTGTGATATGAACCATTTAGCATTTTAAAAAGTTTTGCTCTACCACTTTCAAGTTGTTTTAAGCGAGTCGGTGAAATTTTAAAACCACGAAGTTTCCCAGTTGATCCTTGGTACGAACCTTTTGCAATACTTATTAGCACAGATAAATAGTTATCTACTCTACAACCAAAGCGAAGAGCATAAAAAATTATTTGCACGTTGATGTTAAAATCTTTAGTATCAGAGTTACTAACAGAACCAGTGTCTAGTGTTATTGCACTTTCTAATAATTTTAATGTGCTTGTCACAATAACATTTGGAGTGTGAACTAATTCATTAAATAGTAGCCCAAACGGTGATGCTAACAGCTTTTGGTGCCTAGTGGGCACCATTTTTGGCGCTACACCACCTTCACATTCTATTGATAGAAATCTTCCAGGTTCAAACATGACACTATCTAGAATATCGCGCAACTTTATTAATGCTAATTTATGTATGCGATCATTTGTTGTGAAAAAAGTTAACACGAGTGGAATGCGTATGTACGGAACTGTTAAGTAACTTAACAAAAGTTCAGAATCTCTTTGTCCTAATTTTTGCATGACTGACGTTTTCTTTGTTATTCCTAGGGCACTTTTTACTTCGTCTTCAAAACTGGGGAGGTTTGGGAGATATATAATATCATCTTCTGTATTTACCTCATCATTTGTGTAGAAAGATGGTTTCGCAGTCGATGGAAATCTATGTGTAAATGTTAGCTTTTTTCCATCTTTGCTTTTCTGATTTGGAGCAGGCGCGCAAAACATATTTGTACCGTGAATCTGCACTAAGTACGAATTTCGATCCCATCGCCATACTAATTGCGATGACATCCTTTTTAAACGACGAATTTCATTCTTTCCTTTTACGCCACAGTAGTTCAAAAATGATTTAATGTCAGGGTTTAGCAAATGCTGCCATAAAAAATTAATGTCTCTAAAACAGTGAAGCTCAGAGTAATTTAAAAATAATCTGCTATACAGAGGAACCCCGTCAATGAAAAGGTTATACGGTAACGCCTCTTTAATACCAAGTTCCCTGCACACGTTTCTTAAATATTCCATTAAAGGCCGGTCAGGAGTCAATTTATATTCTTTTCCCCATGTCATAAACTTTGTTAGTAGACGCTGCGATGGCGATTGAAAATAATCTAAAACAGCGGCACGCGCAAAATTTAACTCTGGCGCATGAATTTCAAGCGTTTCAGATTGCTCAGCAAAAGTTTTTACATCTAGCCCGAAACCAGATATTCCTAATTGTCTTCCACTTCGAGTTTGGCCCATTAAATGGCTACAGACTTCACTTGGATGATCAAATGCTCTTCGACGCAAAATACTATCTGCTATTGCAGCAATACAACCTGGCAGAATAATACAAGCAGCATCAAATGGCCTTGATTGACGAATAGACATACTAGACCAATATAATTGCTCCATTATCCGTTTTAAAACTTGCATTAATTCTACTTGCATGCTATGACTAATAGGAGCGTCCCAAATACAAGCTTCGTTGCAAATGTTTGCAGCAGCTGTTAATCCTCTCGATTCAAAATCTGGTTCATCAATATTATCACATATTACATCATTTTTGTTATCAACATAATTTTTATTTTTAAGACTAGGTGCGGATGATGAAATTTCTACGAATGAAATATTCTTCATCTCATTTATTTTTGTTTCTTCTTGATTGCCGTATCTCTTGTTATCGTAAAATATATTTTGAATTTGCTTGGTACTAATTTTTTCAGCAAGGAGAATAAAATTTGTAGCACCCCTCCCTGAACTATTGTTATCACAATTAGTAGCACTGGATAAGATAGTTTGAAAGTTTGTCACAGCTTTTTTTGCGACATCATTTATAAATATATCAGTGTTTTGAACAACGAAAAGCGAAGTCGAGTTTAATTTCAGCATATTTATTCCGATCAATTGGACTATGTCTTGAATTGTGCCGAAAATGATATGGTTTCCACCACGTAATGCCTTTCTAGTTTCATTGTCACTTATATCGTCGCGATGCAACGATGATATTTTACATGTAGATATCATAGTGGGAAATTTAGATATCAGTTTTTGTAGTTGTTCGCATAGATGCTTCGCAGTTTTTTTAGATTTTGTAAGAAAAATGGACAATGTTTCATATTCCTTGATAGTTGATTTATCGTTTGTTTTAATGGCATTTTTAATTGTGTCAAGACAAATTATCAGACTACAAAATGATTTGCCACTGCCAGGTGGACTCCGTAAAACTAAATTAATTTTGTTATTCTCACCAGTAAATCGAACTTTTGAAAATACGTTGCATTGTATTGATGTTGGTCTTATGTAACCGGATGATTCAACTGCTTGACCTAATACACCACTCATACCAGGGATTTCAGAAAATGTACCTGCCACCTCCATACCAATCTCCAAAGCTTGCTTTAAATTGTCTGCTAGTTGTTGCTTTCTTTTCTCCTTCTGGGCGCGTCGTTCCATTTCTTGCTGTTTCTTTCGCGTGGATCGTTGAGACAACTTAAATTTCCTCTTATCTCCATCATCTACATTTCTTGGTTTTGGAATTGGAACCACTCGCGTCAATGTATGCTGTATGATCGATTGAATCAAAAATTGTCGATTTTTTATACAATGTTCTTGATTGTCAAGAAGCTCACATAAACGATCACAATAGCGTAGCGCGCTGATAGCTTGATCTCGTGTTTTAGCAACAACAGGTATTTGAAGAAAATCGATTGGTATATATCGCCCCAGCGTTTTTGCTTGTCCTGGCTCGGGTGTGGATGGTTCAACACTCCATGCTAATGAATCATGGAATTGACCAATGGGTCGTTTTGGGGAATTTTCCATTTTACGCATATCAATCGGCGGTGGCGAAGTTGATTGAAATCCTTTACAATCATTTAATGTAGTTTTACATGACTGAACTTCAGATAAAATGTAATTCAACATCATTTCGGTATCTGGTTGCATCTTCGCAACCTTCTTCACTCCGTTACTTATTTCTTTACCGTTTCCATTTTTACTTTCAGTATTGTTATTTTCGATGTGCTTTTGAATAGAACCGTTACCAAACTTTACAGCAGCATAACTTATTTGTTGGCACGCCAACCTTGCAATGCGTTGTCCATTATTGTCCGGATGCATATACATTAAGTCATTTTGAAGAAATGTTAAGAATTCCGAGCGTAATGCTAAACTAAGCCGTTTACATTGATTTTTAGGAACATCCATATCAATCAAAAGATATCGAATAGCATGTAAAATAGTTCTTACATATGCAGTAGAGGACCGTTGCGGAGTTCTCCATCCTAGATCTTCTATTTCTTCATCTTGTTCATTTTCCATTTCAACTAAAGAAGATTCCAACGGTTTACCTGTTAAAAATGGAATCAATATATCATAAAATTTGTCAGTATCGAACTTATGATTATGTATCGTCAAATTGTAAAGACTTGATAAAAATACTTCACACAAGGCCTGTTGCTTTGGTATATTATCAAACACTAAGCAGGTTTTATATTTCAGTTTCTTTGTCGTAATTGATGACGAAACTGGATGATAAGCCAATCCTGCTAGTGGATCTGTATTCACAACGACAAATTTATACGTTTGTCCAGTTGATCTTGTAACTATAATCAAGAGTTCTTTGTTTTCAACTAGCAACGGCAACAAAATAGTTTCACCAATTGTTAAATTATCAACCCATTTTTTTAGTTTACGCAAAAATGTTAAAAGCTGAGATGAATTAGAAAATTTTATCAAACGTTGCATTTTTTTAAATATTGATGCAGAGATAGCAAATATCCTGGCGACATCACTCATAGCATTCCATGAAGCATCTGTGATGGATTTTCCATATGCAGTTTCTTTTGATTGATCTTTCAGCATTCTTTGAATGGAAAAATTTAATATTGCAAAGGACCATGGCATTAAACTAGAACCTTCCAGCGTGCTCCCTTCGATAAATGCATCACCAAACAATGCTACGAATACAGGCGTGCTCCAAATAGGTCGAGGCTTAGGAAACAAAGCAGAAAGTGTCAATCCACCCCTTTGTGAATCAATTTTAGCTTGTACTTCTTTGTTAAACATAGATAATATTTTATCTTGTGCACGCATCTCCTTAACATATTTATCATTTGAAGCACCTTCTTCAACTTTGACATATCGTAACGAAATATCGCCTGGCATCATTGATCCTTCATTAGATGAAAATAAATAAAGAGCTATTGGATCCATTGAAAACCTCCCGTCGTTTGCAATTTCAACGCTTTCAATTGACGCACATGGTTCTGCATCAATCCAAGTTTTAATTACGCCCTTTTTAACCTTTTTAGCCTTTTTCTTTTTTTGCTGACGGCTTCTATTTCTTCTACTGCGAGGCATTTTTTTCTTATTGGGTCCGAATTGATCATCTTCTTTCACTAAAACACATTTCACGGAAATTACAATGCGGTGCCATTTTCCAACTTTGATTTTACTTTTGACAGTATTGCCATACTTTCCTAAGGCACCTACACCACCATTGTTACCAACATGACATTCTCCATTTGAACGCGATATTGATACTTCTCCATCTCTGTTCTCAATTGCATGCACCAATGCAGTTTGAAATAAGCTGAAACCTACCTCTGGTACACCACTGTTAAATTTTACATCCATTGTAATAGTATATTCATTAACATTGTCAATCATTTTATTAAGCCAATTGGATGAGCGACTAAAAGTTTTGCCACTAACACCTCCCCTAAGTTCACTTATCTTGCTACCCGAACTTTCGTTCTCTTTTTCTAATGCTCTTCTGCCAAACGTGCTTAATTTTCGTAAATCTAATTTCAGTCGATGACCAGGTTCAATTATTAATGCTTTTGAACGATCGGATAAAACTTCAAATCTAGCATTTGGTGGTGCAAGATTTTTTTCAATTTGGTTGGACTTTGTCGCTGTACCTTTTTTTGGCGCTGAAATATCAATACCTAGTTTTTTTGTATCCCAATTTTCAATGTTATTTCCGAGACTGTTATTATCACCCCTGTTGGTAAAATTTTGACTGCCGCCGTCGCTAAGATCCCATGAAGTAAAATCAATAAATCCATCATCATCTCCACCATATCCACCCATATATCCACCACTAATGGATAGTACATTTGACGAACCTTTCTTTTTAGCCTTCTGCTGCTTTTCTACAGCATCATTTTGCGCCTTTTCCATCATTGCCAATCCCTGTTCTGGTTCTATCAAAGCTACATATTTTGGCCAATCTTCTTTTCCCGGCCGAAAATCGAAAGATATGCTCTCCCTAACCTTTTCCGTTTCACCTTCTTTTGCTTTTTTGCGACCTTTCTTGCCTTTACCTTTTCCTTTTTTTTTAGTGGTAAGTTGACGCATATCAGAAAATGAACTAGTTGTATCATCACAACCTAAGTTTTTTCCAATAACGTCTTTTGCATAATCATCATATTCATGCTCATAATTTAATAACGCACTTTCTTCTTTATTAGCACTGTTACTTACTGGAATATCATCAACAGTTGGATCACCATCGCTATTGCTGTACCTATCACTATCGTCTGAGGAAGAATACATACTTTTTTGTATTACTATGCACGTGCGTGCGCGTGGGCGTGTGTACGATTATAATACTTTGTATAAATGTATTTAATATAATAGTTGTACAATTTGTATTTCCTGCAGGAGGTAGACATGTAGTAGAGTACACAAAAGATACTAATATTGATTAATTATTACATGATCATGATACGCGTTATAAGAAGTAATATTGATCGATATAATGATACCAACAACAACAATAATAATACCAGGTGGTATAATAATACCTGGTAATAATAATAAAAAAAAAAATAAAAGAAGAGCACAAGAAGAAGAATAAATTATTAGAGATTAGTATAACAGCAACAAAAATATAAATATAAGCAAATGAATGAATTATAATGAAATTAATCGCTATCAAGTATCGGTGTGCAAAATTCAAGTGCTTGTCTCGAGGATAGCTGTATCTTTTTCCGTAATTAAGGTTAAATGTATCTTTCGTCTCGAGCTTTTTAAGTGCTTCATGGAATTAATAAAGTAGTCGCGTTTCATTAAACTATTATACCAAGAAGGCAACGTCTTGTTGTTGGTTACATTGAACCTTAATTAAAAATTAAAATAATTTAAATTACATTATATTTATGTGTCCAATTGCGATTGGCACATTTTGGTGCTGATATTTTATTCTTTTATCAAGAAGAAAATTCTTATCATCATAATACACAAAATGAACAAGTAGTTAAGGTGGTAATACTAATAAAAAAAGCGGTGTTGTTGTTACATTATACACTATGTATTTACCCAAATTTATAACTATACACTATGCACTATATGTAATTTTGTTTATTTTTTCAACACATCATCTATTACTTATATTATACGTCTTCTTTGTATAACGGACGTCCAACTGAAAAAAGGAAAGGAAAAGTTACAAGAAAAACAAACAAAATAGAATATTATTGTATACGAAAATAAAAGGCGCCAACAAGATGGTAAGAAAATGCAATCTATGTGAAGAAGATATACATGTAGATGTACGTAAATGTGCTGGATGTAGGGAAGCATTTTATTGTTCAAAAGTCTGTCAAGAGAAGGATTGGAAACAGGGTCATAAAAATACCTGTTCGGGGAGAAAATCAGATGGCTCTGGAAGTAATATTAATTCTTCAAGCAAAACGAATAGTGAATCGCGCAGGGAGAAGACAACTTCTGATAATAATGATATTAACATTTGTCATAATAAAGAATGCTCTGAAGTAGGAGTAAGGCGGTGTAGCAAATGCAAACAAGCCTGGTACTGTTCTGAAAATTGTCAACGAAGTGATTGGAAAAATGGTCACAAAAAGAAGTGTAAGAAATATACAGAAAAAATTGAAAAGAAAGCTAAAAAGATTATAGAAAAGGGCATAAAATACATTGAAAAAAGCATGGATTTTGCAGAGGACGAAGACAACAAAGAGGCATTAAGAGCAGGGTTGAAAGCTCTTGAAAAACTCAAACATGAAGATGCTGGGACAAAGGATGACCGTAAATTTAATGTGGCTAACGCAACTTTTCGAGTTGGAAACCTTTATTTTAAGTTAGGCAAATATAATCTCGCACTTAAAAATCAACAAGATGGTTTAAAAGCGCTTATTAAAATTCATGGAGAGGAGAGCATCGATATTAGTGAAAAATATAGGCTTATAGCTGCTACATATCGATGCATGGAGCAGTATGACAAAGCGTTAGAGTATGCTTCTATTTGTTTAAATATACGAAGAAACGAATTAGGTGATGACCATGTTGATGTTGCTGACGCGCATTTTACATTAGCAAAAGTTCATCAAAAGGCACAGAATTTTACAATGGCTTTAGAGCATTCCCACAAGATGCTGATTATTCGGGAGAAAAACTTCAGTAAGAAGGATATTGAATTTGCAAACGATTTAGTCGAGGTTGGAAAAATTTACGTGGATAATAATGAACTTGATGAGGCTATAAAGGTTGGCGAAAGAATTCTCAACATATGTCTACAAAATCCTACAAAGGATCGAAAACATGTTTGTCTCGGTTCAGCATTGCATTTACTTGGAAATGCCTATCAAAAAAAAGGCAATCACAATAAAAGTTTAGAATATAATATAAAAGCTTTAAAGACATTGAAACGCGTTCATGTAGATGATGAAAATCGCCATGCCTTTGGAAGTACGTATAATAGTATTGCAGTTAATTATATGCAATTAAATAAATTGGATGAGGCAATATTGTATTTGAATAAATCATTGAAGATTAAAAACAAAGTTTTAGGACCAGACCATATTGATTTATGCTCTGGTTATAGTAACTTAGGACAAATTTTTTATCATCGTGGAGATAATTTGGATGACGCCCTTGAATGCTTTGGAAAAGTCATTAAAATATTGAAGAAAGTAACTGGAGAAAAGACACTTCGCGTGGCAGATACCTATGAACTTATTGGAAATATTTATAAGGCGAGATCCCTTGAAGCTATTCAGGCTGTTATTTTTGACCCTTCAAAGAAAGATCATTATAAACACCTTCTTGATAAATCACTTGAATACACCAAAAAAACATTATCAATACGAACAGATATACTAGGTCCAAATGACCCTAAGACGAAAGAGGCACAGGAAGTTGTTTCGTGGATTATAGGTCTTAAGGAGGCTCCCGGAACAGATGATTGGTAGAGAGTGTGTACATGTACATAAAAAATAATTATAATCGACATCAATCCTGCTCGTGGTATATAGTGGGTCTCCCAGATTTTGTTACCTTGCAATGCTATTCACCTGTTATCCTGTGAATTGCTGTATTTCAATTTAAATTATACTTCATATATTCATAGGTCCATATTTCATCTTTAACTCCTGCTGTCCAGTTTTTTAAGGTTGATACTACTACACTATGGCAGCAGACTCGTCCAATGTTAAGGTAAAACTACAAAATGAGTGATTGACAGGAGGCCACAATCATGAGTCGGTTTAGGTTGTTGTTGTTGTAAATAATATTTTTAATAAATAAAAGTGATAACAATATAAATAATAAATAATAAATAAAAATAAAAAATATAATGAATAAAGCAAAAGGATGCCAATTTTATTAACCATATTTATAATAATTATTTCTTTCTCTTATTATTACAATACTAATATAATAATAATAATAATAATAATAATATAATAATTATTATAGTAGTACTGTAGTACTATAGTTGTTACTGCATTAATTTGGCAACAATAATTCTATTAGAACAATGTATCCGTGATGGTTTGGGACTACACTAATCGGTGTAGTTGCTATCAAGACTTGTGTGTACGTTGAATATAATGCCGGTGACCAAAAGAGAACGAAATATACACGGTTCCAAAGGAGCATTCGTTGGTGGAGAATGGATACCAATTGAAGAGTGTGCAGATAAATTTTATATTCAGAATGGGAGTGGTGGAGACTGTTCAAAAAATTGTGCAACATGCCCACGTTCTAGATCAAAAAATAGTAGTGCTAAACCTGATGGTAGCTACGACGTTGCCATCATTGGTGCAGGTTGTATTGGATCAGCAATTGCAAGGGAATTATCTAAAACAACAGCATCTGTTATAATATTGGAAGCAGCGGACGATGTTACCCAAGGGGCAACCAAAGGCAATAGTGGTATCGTACACGCGGGATACGATGATAAGCCAGGATCTATAAAATCTAAATATTGTTGGGCAGGCAATCAATTATTCCCACAACTAGATAAGGAATTACATTTCGGTTTTGAGCGAAATGGATCATTAGTTGTTGCGAAAGGCGAAGAGGATGAAGCAATTCTAGAAGAATTAATGCAGCGCGGTCATTTGAATGGTGTAAAGAACTGCCGTATTATCGATAGGGAGGAACTACTTGAAAAAGAACCATATATACACCCAGACGCAACTGCGGCTTTGTACTCACCGGATGCAGGTACAATCACACCTTATGAATACACAATTGCACTTGCAGAGAATGCAGTGGATAATGGTGTTGAGCTTAGAATTAGGCGTAAGGTGACTTCTATTGAGCAACAGGGAGGTAAAGATGGGGATTTTATAATTAAAGCAGATCATTGGGAGCCAGAAAATTATGCCAGAAAATCAGACAATAAGCTTGGGTTCACACTGGTTGTTATACTACTAATAAGCGCATGTTTGTCAGCTGTATGGTACTTGGATATAGCCCCAGTAGACCAGAAGGGACTGTTAATATCCTCAATTATATTTACACTTTTTTCAACACTTGCGACGCTTTTTATATTTAATTTCTTTGGTAAAAACGTTACTAATAGTTATTTTCCATTTGAATATGAACCAAGCAAAGGTACCATTTTACGTGGTACTGCAAAGGAAGAAACGATACGCGCAAAGTATATCATCAATGCTGCTGGTTGTTATTCCGATAAAATTGCAAATATGGTTGGTGATGATTCATTTAAAGTGAAACCACGATATGGTGAATATATATTATTACATAAAGACGAAGGGTATAAATGCTCTCATACATTGTTTCCAACGCCACATCCATTTTATGGAAAAGGCGTCCTAGTACAAAATACTTTATGGGGTAATTTAATACTTGGACCAACGGCACGCGACACACTGATTAAAAACCCATCGACTAATAAATATGAAATTAACCCACAGGTACGTGACGAAAACGTTGAAAATATTATGGGATACATTTTATCTAAATGTAAAAATTTAATTCCATCTTTTGATCCTGGTATGGTTATCCACACGTTTAATGGCGCGAGAGCTAAAAATACAACTGGCGATTGGATCATTGGTCCTGTCAGACATACACCACATTTTATCAATGCTGCGTCGATTGATTCACCAGGTATTGCGGCATCACCAGCCATAGCAATTGATGTGGTGAAAATGTTATCAAAAGCTGGTGCTAATGTCAACACACCGAACCCAACATTTAATCCATATAGAGCACCAATTATTCAAGTGAAAAATGGTTTTAAAGGTTTAAAAATGTCAAAAGATGATTTTTGGAAAGTTAAAGACCCTAAAAAAAATGTTATTTGTAAATGCGAACGTGTAACTGAAGCTGAGATTATCGAAGCATGCAGACGATCATTGCCTGTTGATTCAACGCAAGCCATGAGAAAACGTACAAGAGCAGGCATGGGACATTGCCAAGGCGATCCAAATAACTATGATTGTGAATCTCGAGTAGCTGCAATTATGGCAAGGGAATTAGGCTGTGATGTCAGCGATATTGGTAGAAGACCATGGCCAGCATCTTCCATGCTGCCAAATCGTTGGATCGATGATGATGTAAGAAATAATTTGCGTGAGTTGGGAAATCCAAATAATAATTATGTATTGGCAGGGGCTGCAAATTAATAATTAATATACAATAATATATAATAATTAAAGTCCAAATTTATATTATTAGGTTATTTATTAATAAAAATAATAAAAAAAAAATACTCTATATACTATTATTAATAATATGATGATTTCAATGGCATATAATATAATACTATATATAATTAATTCTTACTCATTTATTTAAGTAGTATATATTATTAATATATTATGAATAAAAAAAAAAATACGAGGAGTATAATCAGTAATAATCACTGTAATATAATAATAATAATCCTAATGACATATACTATATACGAAGGCCACATGTGCTCATGCGTTGCTAGAGCATGCTACATACGCACCAGGATATAAAATATATGTGTACAAGATGCGCTTTTTTTTTATGTTGAAACCTACGACTGTAATTATCTTCTTTTTGTTCCATGTTATTTACAATGCAGCAGCAATCCCTACAAAAATTAAAGCATACTGTTCCGATGTAGAGTTAAAAAAAGAGAAAGACTTACTAAAACCACCTTCTTTTTCCTGTCCAAAAGAAAGATCGAAACATACTCTTGATGCAGCAGTTGATAAAATATTTGGCGGGGATAAATGGTGGAAAACCGTTTTTTCAAACAAGAAACTAAAACAGGCTATTAAATCTTGCGTTGTTGCTCCGGAAAAAGATTGCGACGGTACAGCTGAATCTTGTGGCGTTATCATAGCAAACAACAAAGAAAACTTGCGAAGTCGGGCATTTGGTATTTGTAAGCAAAAGCGTCCATTGGATACCATCCACCCATCCAATAATTTGCACCTGTTTATCAAAACAGTAATAAATACCGTATCAGACAAAGAGGATAAAATTTCACCCACAGTCGTTTCTATTTTAGCAGATGAAGTATCAGTAACTGATTTATTTTTAGCATTTAAAAAATATGGTGGCCACGATCAAAAGAAAATAAAGATGGGGGAGGATTCAATATCAAAAGGTTCTCCTTTTTCACAGTACGAATGGAAATCAAAATTACCCGAGAAAGCAGGTGGCTCTTGTAACTTTAAGAGTAAAATTGGGTGGGGTGTAATAAATGAGCAAGATGTGCAAACCATAAAGTTTATTGATGTTCAAAGTTCACATACAGTTTATTTCCAGTTCGTAGTAGTTGATAAATTGTTGTTAAATGGCAATGATGACAGCTACAACGACAATGATGTAAATTTTAAATGTTCAAGCTTGTTAATAGATGTTTTTAATCAAATAAGCAATGTGATTATATTCAATGCAGCTGATTCAAACCATATGAATGATGCAAACAAGCTAAAGTCCAATCTACAATTTTTGATCAAAACATTTGTATCTGCGGGAAAGAGCTATACACCAAAAGTGCGTGTTGTATTGGCCCTAGATTCGTTACCATCACATTATCCATCAAAAGGAAGGACCGGATTATTAAATCACAGATCATCAACTTTAACGGGCATTGCGCCAAAATTTGCAACGTGTATATATAATGGTGCAATTGCCCCAAACGAGATAAAGTTAAACCTAACGGAGGATCTAAAAAATGATGTAAGTGTAGAACCATTAATTCCTGAAGCGGTAATTATAAACCCACACAATACGCTATTTTGGTATGGGTGTGTTCCAATTCATTTCAACAAAAAATCTAATTGGGAAAATGAATTATTTTTGTCCGAGCTTAAAGCATGGAAAACAAAATATCCTAAAAGTAATGAAATACAAACGATTAGCCGTGTAAATTTTTTTATTGATCGTTGTGATTTACACGAATATGGATACGGAGAACTAGATGCAAGAAATAAATTGGGGGATTGTTCACATTATAAAATTAACGATTATTTTTGGTCGGTTACAATGCATAGCTTTATAACAGCATTTACAAACGCGCAAGTGAAATAATTGGCGAAATATTTTCGGCTACGAGAGTATGTCAAAAAAATAATACACACACACACCAAGTACACGGTGTATAGATAAACGAGTATATAATATTTATTTTACGCGAACGAGTAAAATGTAAGTTAAGTTACATAATATTTTTTTACGAAGTTAAAATTATAAAAATTCTTTTACACTAGAAATATTTATACACGAATTTTTTATTTTAAGAACACACGTCTTACCTAAGTACAACTTACATGCGAAGCGGGTAAACTTTGATTTTAGCCGGTGAAAAATCCGACGACACCACTAACAGCACCAGCAGCAGCACCACCAACTCGTTGATACCATTTTTTTTTCTTCTTCTTTTCATCATCATCCAATAAACCCTGTTCCTCATCATCAGAACTAATTTCTGCTAATTGCTCCGGCGTCAAATCATCAAAATTATCTCTATTTCGCATTTCTTCTTCATCTTCGGACGTTGTAAAATCACCTAAAGAAGTGTCATCTGATTCTGTACTGGATTCGCTATCGATATCAGCTATAACACCCATTTCTTGGGCATCTGTTAACTTTTCATACAGTCCACGATCATTATAGTACAATGCATCTGGATCTTCAGCAAAACATACATATATGCTTAAAACGGCACTTTCAACAACATTGAATGTTAATACACCTAAAACAAACCCAACTAATGAACACGGGAAACCAACACCCCAAAACCAATTGTCAATACCGGTGAATACAGCCCACAATGCACCACAAAATCCAGTAAGCGCAGCAACAATACATGCACTAAACATGATAGTACCCCCAATAATATCATCATTAATAATAGCATCCAACCCACAATTTTGCATCAAATCCCACGTTTTTTTCGCGGAAGAGGTAAAATTCTTACCGTATATTGCTATGTATGTAAATGCATATGCATTGAAATATCTAGCAATACACTCGACCCATTTTAAAGTAAAACCGGCCATGATTACTGTAAAACTTGGATTTCCATCATTTGAACGACGCAAGCCTTCTAAAATAATACGAATGGTTTTGATAATTGAAGTTATCATCGATCCCAGCGATATCGAACCTAAATTTACTGTCAACGTGCGAAATAATGCTTTGCCAGTTGGATTTGGTGGCATGCAATCATAACAAAAGTACCAGTATGCAGTGGTACCAGCTACTGTTACGTGTACAACATTCTTAATAACTTGTGCAGTCCAGAACAATGACATTAGCAATGCCCCACCTACGAAAGGGTTATTATTAAAGTATGGCCATATCGTTAAATAGCAAAACGACCAAAATAAAAGCCAAAGACACAATACTAACATTGCTCCATATGCTACAGCCAGGGTGGATTTGAACTGAAAGACTACATCAATAGCAGCCTTCAACATCAGCGTAGCAAATTTGATCCGTTTGCGTATTAAATAAAAATAATATCCAAAGATAAATAATATCACACCCCAGAAAATGGCCCATCCAATTTGACCTTGATGAGCAGCAATGCCGGAAATGCCACCTAAGATAAGGATGGCCATAGCAAAAGTCATAATTACAGCTTTATTTATAAATATTTTTAACAGCATTAACCAGAAGCCACTAAAAACAATTGCAAACCCACATGCAGATCCAAAAACTTTCACTGCAGTTGTTTTACTTAATGCCGTGCCCATCACCTGCGTAGTATCGCCATCAGACCATACAATGACAAACAATACGGCTAGAACTAACAATTGGAGTATAAACAACGATAATGCAAATTTATCTTTAATTTGTACAGGAGCAAATTTAACAGCATCTAAATCATGGCCTAAATCGCTTGCCCATTCTACATCTTTACTTGCATCTTTAATACCCAACTTTTTTATTTCAGCTCCTTTGCGTCGAATGGCAACGTTGGACATTTGAGAGCCAATGCCATTATTTACATCTTGAGGATTATTCTTCATAAGCTTATTAATGTTTGCCTTCGTTAGTGGTGGACCAGGTGGCAGTGGTCTTGACGAAGCTGCTATGTTACTACTATTACTACTACCATTGGTATTACGACCCGGTGGTGGTGGTGGTGGCGGTGGCCCACTTGCTGCCGCATTAACTCTGTATCGTGACATGTTTGTTACAAATACAAAAAGAAATTAAAACAACAACACCTACAACTACAGCTTTCGTTCCTAGTCAATGCAGGCGTATATATAAATGCAAAATGAAATTCAAGAACAGCGTTCGTTCCTATTCAATATACGTATAACTACGTATGTGTGTATATAGGTAAACAGTGAAATCCAAGGTGGAAGTGCATGCAGAACTTGACGGGTGTGCATGTTCATTAATACAGATGACTATTGCGTATATGTACATAGAGCACATCACTATGCTGTGCCTACATGTAACCATCTGCCGCCTCACTTTTTTTTAACAATGACTTGGCACCTTATTGTTACCAGCTGATCCACCTTGACATAATTAGCATGGGAATAGCATGGAGGCCAAAATATCGCCTGAAAAATTATTTATCGTTCGATAAAATTGTTCTAAATTTTGGAATCTGAAAATATAAATTATGGAAATAATCTGGTAAATTTTCTATTGTTTAACATTACCTTATTATTAGTGTGTAATTTTATTTTATATTTTATAATTTGCGGGTATTTTTATTTTTTATTTTCATGTATTTCAAAAATTACACGAAGAACGATAATTTTTGGGCTGGCCCAGCTGGACCTTCATATATAATGCTGCGTAGACGTTATTTTAAAAACCATATAGTGTATCGTTGTGATCATCGGGCAGACTGCACCATCGTACTTACTGAATGCTATTAAATGATATACTTCTGTGTAGATGTTATTTTAAAAATCAATAGTGTATCGTTTTAGATTGTGTGACAGGATGAGGCGAGTATTCTTAGGTCCTTAAAAACCAAGTTGCGACTTTACGAGTTGCGTTGTAGATATTAGGCTGCGACTATTGATTTTAGGCGCTTCTTTTTACAATGTTAAATACCTTAATAATAAAGTTGCGACTTTATTGAAGATTTGAGATTTAGATTCAATAACAGATCACAATAACGTTACTTTTCGGTATTGTTTGAATTATATTATAAAATGGTCTTTTTGGTAATATAAGTATTTCAGGTTAACTTTCAACAATAATACTACAATATTCACATTTGTGAATGTAATTAAAATAAAAACAAATAATATTATACATACATACTGGAAATCGATGTAAGTTGTAGTCGTCAGCACAGCAGTTATATTATTATTATACTTACTTGGTTGGCCTCATGCCTCATGTGTGCCAACGGCATTGAATTCATCTTCTATTTTTTTGTAATGAACAAGTTAGGGTAACCAATTGCAACCCAAAAGTCTACCCCTCACATCCCCATATAATACACTTAATATATTAATTTTATATTCATGATGAATTTCATGAAATGTTCATCGTCTGCTTTATCAGTATTGCTATTAATATTGCTGATGGTAAGCATGGATTCCCGTAGTTTTATTTGCAACAAACGCACCAACATCTTTTATCTTATTTTCATCATGTGTGCCGACATTAGTATCTTTTTTTCGATTTCGAAAATCATTTTCATCGAACGGCTGGACTTCAATAGTATCAGTGGTACTATTATTATTGTTAGCAATATCGACAACATATTCATTTCCCTCATTATTACCGTCTTCCCCTGACATCATAGTTTCTACTAATGTCATAAATTCTTTTTCCATATAATTTATTTGTGCAACATGGCCATCGGCTACTGACGTTACTAATAAACAAGGTAGAACCAAAGCTGACAAGAGAAACGGGTACCACCCTAATAACATTCCAATTGGAAAACCAGATACACCGAATGCACGAAATATACCCCCCTCCGGACCTTCAAATATAACATACCCAAAGACGCTGCAAATTGAATTAAAGGAAAACAAAATAGAAAAAAAAGCGGTGCCAATTCCATTTCGTTTTGCTCTTGATTCCCATTTTTTCGGCTCCAACTCTATATATTTTTCCATAACCTCGCTTAAATATAATGGATGCATATGAAATATTCGAAACATTTGTTTTTGATTAATAAATGTCGCTAGTTGTATCGTAAAGTACAATAAAGCGGCTATGCCCACTACAGTGGTGGGAAATTTTAAATTGGTGTATGCTACAATCATTTGCAAACCATCTAAAAATGAAATAAAGCATAATAACCTAAAAGTTAAGAGCAAGCAACTCCCCACAATTTTGTTTGACCGCCTATGCGATCCTTTTATAATTCCAATATGTAAAAACAGTGGGACTGATTTCAGTATATTTAAATATGGAAAAATATCGTAATTTGTTTTGAATGTTATAGGTTTTCCCTTTTGTGGTTCAGGTGACGATGTTGTAATTGATGACAACACCGTTTTTTTCTCCAACACAGTATTTATGGTATGTAGTATTAAAAATATAACAAATAAGAACAAAACTAAAAATTCAGTGATTGCCATGTGGCCGATTGCTGGCGAGTAGATAGTACTTTCCGCACACGTGATGTTATAAACTTCGGCTTTAAATCTTTCATTGAAAATTTTAATTGATTTGGGATTACGTGGATATTGACAAAAGCATTTAAATATCGGGGAACCACCTAATTGGGTTTGAAATGCATTATTATCTATTGGGTAACCAGATTGGTGGTCGTGATGCTGCATATCATTGCAAAAATCAAAATTCCATTTTAAAGTTTTCATATTCATTCTTCCACAATATGCACCACATTTGCCTGTTGATACTGGTTGATTCATTTTAATAACATTAAAGTTACTATTTCTCGTATTGATTTCTAAATCGTGGTGATTTATCCAATGCCTTCCATTATCAATTTTAGAATAATACAAACCTATCCATACATACATATTATCGGGTATGCTATTTGGTATCGGGCGTTTCAGCGTTGTTGGTACTAATTTGTTTCTAAAAAAATGAATATTTTTCATTGTTACTGTTGCCAACGTTGCATTCAAATCGTTACACGTTGATACGTAACACTCCTCAGAGGTTGCGTATTCATCTGGTATAATGTAACAAGAACCCTGAAAGTATATGAAATGTTCTGGACAATCACTTTGCGATTGGATAATCACACTACCATCAGCAGACAATATATCATGGAAAATTACAACAATCAATAAAAAACTTATACAATAATGCATCGCTGCCGTTGACACAATTAGTGGCGTACGCATCTGCCTATCTGTATTTATATGCGCTTCGCCACACCAGATGACATGGCATGTGTAGATCAGCCAGACATCTATATTTATATGCGATTATGTATGTGTAATTTCGTATTATTATTATTATTGTGCTATTATTATTATTTTTTATTATTATATTATAGTATATTATTATTATCACGTATTATGGGCCATAATGTAGTATAGTATATAGCATCTATCTAATAATAATAATGTGATACTGTTTTGTCATGTGATGCATGCATAAATGGAATAATAAATTGTTGATTTTAGTTTGGAAACGGAAGAATCCTTATTTTACGAGGATCATATAAATAGTAGACTTAAAGGCCTTAAACTAGGAGACGGCGAGATGAGATGATGAGATGATATACTATATCTTACACGATTCCAAAAAATCGAAATGGGAAACTTTTTACCTTAAGTGTAAAATAACACTATACACTATGTATTTACCCGAATTTAAAACTATACACTATGTAATTTTGTTTATTTTTTCAAATCGACGCGGAAACAAAATTACATAGTGTATAGTTTTAAATTCGGGTAAATACATAGTGTATAGTGTTATTTTACGCGTAAGGTAAAACTTTTCCCATTTCGATTTTTTGGAATCTTGTATGAATTATTACTGTATACTACTGTACTACATTTGCCTACTATAACTCTTTGGACAAGAACACACATCTCCTCCGCACTTTGCATTGTACCTGTTGGCATATTCCTCCTGAAGCAGTGAGACATTTGCATACAATAATAATTTGCGTTCCGTATATATTGCGTGCTTGTGTATGCGTTCTAATACAACGATTTCATTCGCTTGCAATATCAATAGGAATAATATGGAAGATACTACCACCAACAAAAGAAAAGAAGTAATGGAAATAGACGGCGAAGAAGTAAAATATGTGAAGAATCTACTGCATAATGAAGATCTCAATAATATTATTCATGGGCGAAAAGCACTATCAGTAATTGATGCAGAACAAGGTAATAATATTAGAGTTACTGCATGTACACATTTGGGACCGGAAGGAATATTACTATTGTTGCTTCAATTTTCCTACGCAGAAGGCAAATAATTTGCTATATTTATTTGCATCATTTAATAACATTTCGAAGGTTCCGTTGAGTATATGGCAACATCAGGGTATAAGACATTTAGACTTGTCAACAAATAACATTGATACAATTCCTGAAAATACGAATTTAAGAGATATTGCAAGTTTAGCCGTGTCCAATAATTCAATTTCAAAATTGCCATCTAACTTTACGGAACACAAATTTTTATCTTTTATTGTCTTAAGTGGAAATAAACTGACAACACTTCCTGAAAGTTTTGGTAGTGGGGCTTTGGCAAGTAGCCTGCAACTGCTAGAACTTGGCAGAAACAATTTAACGAGTGCCTCGTTTCCAAAATCGTTTCAAAACCTGAGATACATGTACTTGCTCGATTTAAGAAATAATTCTTTGAGAACCTTGCCATCTATGTTTGATAAATTGGAAAATTTGGCAGAATTAACGGTATCAGGAAATCCGTTATGTGATGGGAATGTTGCATCTTGCGATCCACCGTGTTCGTCTCGGCTACAAAAGCTGTTAGATATGAATGAGTTTGGTTGTAAGAAACAATGCTCAGACTTTTGTTTGAATTCAGACTTAAAAGTTCCTGGTTGTGCCATAGAATGCAATGTAGCCTCATGTGGTTTCAGTAATGGAGGATGCAGTGAGTTGTGAAAGCAAGTTTTAGCATGTATCATACCTTATATTATATTATTCTTAACTTACTTAAATTATAATACGCGCATAACTATTATTATTCTTACTTATACCTTATACATGATATGATACGTTATTTTAAAAAATAAAATTATTAAAATAAAACATTATTAATAATAACAAATAAATGAAATCTCTGAACTCTCTGTAGATATATTTTTATATTTTCTCGGTATGATTATACCGATACCATATCCCCATATATCATTAAACCTTAACAGCCCCCAGTTCTATTTCTTCCTTTCACTTCACTCAATAAATGTCTTCGTCTGTTACTCAACAATGTTTTCGTGCCCTTACTTTTTGTTACCTCACGTCTTGGACAATATAAATCACTGTATTTTTTCATCCCTTCTTTTGTTTCAGGATACGCTGCACAATTAAACGGTATAGGCTTCCCAGAAGGTGCGCATGTACCTTCTGACGAATAAATCAATGGTACTCCATACCAATTTCTTTTTTCATCGTAATCAAATTTGATCGTAAATAGTTCTGTCTTCTTGCTAACAATTTCTGCGCCTTTACCAGCATCTTTTATGCCATACCTTGTTACAACACCTTTGCAGGTGAATGAAAAACTTTTCATTTTATTCGAAAACAAGGCGGCACAAAGGGTGGATGTTTCTGACGAGAGTTTTGAAGATGAGCACAATTCATTGTAATACCCAGTATTTGGATCATATTTCTCTTTCTCTAAAATACAATCTGCGGTTTGATCCGTGTCATCAACAAATTCAACTCGAGCACATTTCTCACATTTTAAAATGGAGTCATAGTTGACGGCTTTTGTACCGCACAACAAACTGTGCGCACCTTGTAAATAAACTTTGCTTGCCCTTTTTGCATTATCATTAACTCTTTTACTCTCTTTAAAATGACATTGTAAACACCCCATTTCGCATTCCACCTTTGCGTTCGTCGCTTCATTTCTTCGTTTGTACATTTCATCGATGTTTTTACTGTTTATTAAAAATGTTGAGTCTTTCTTGGTTTGTTTCCAGATAGATTTTGTTTCCTTCTGAACACATTTTGTCATTTTTTCACAGTAATCCGATGGCAAACTTTGCCTACGACCACGAGCATCGCAGCCATGTCCTTGTAAGTCACCAAAGGACTTACAAACCAGTTGTCCGTTTGAAAACTCATTGTATCCACCCGCATGCATACCACTTAATTGTTTCTCAATAATTTTATCGCCATTATAAAAGTGCTTCTCTTTGTAACAATACGCATAACCATCTTTCTTATATTCTTTCGCAAATTTGGATGGAAAACAATGTCTTAAAACGTCCTCACCAGGGAAATCGACTGGGACGTGATGTTTATTGAATATACTGGCTGGAAGGTTCACTTTATTTTTACCAGCATACATGTTTCCATGACACTTTTCAACCATCTTTACAAGTCGTTGAATATCTTCTCCTGGCGCTGTTAAATCGGATTCAAAGTTTGCTATTTGTTTCTTGTTGTATACATTGCACTTTTCTCTGCAAAACGCTTTTGTGTTTTCACTCAAAAAATTATTAGCCAACTCTGGCATTGCGGGACATCGATAACTTTGTGATAAAATTTCTGCCTTGTTCTCTCGGAGCTCACGTATATCATCTAACGTTAGCTTATAAATAACAA
>JACKZZ010003106.1_pt1 | contig 59713 bp, 61 predicted proteins | sample 8027871 | NCBI WGS metagenome assembly JACKZZ01 (sample SAMN15724774, study PRJNA655200) | protist metagenome | isolation source: fluorescence activated cell sorting (FACS) single amplified genomes of... | place: USA: West Boothbay Harbor, Gulf of Maine | collected 2000-07-19
TATATTATTATTAGTTGGTAAATCTCCACTTATACTATCTATAGTAAGTGTCCAGTTATCATTAACATCAGGACCCGATATAGCAGTAACTGTTGCTACAATTCCATCTCCATCTTGTTGTCTTATTTGTATTTTTCCAAGATTATTAGTAAACCCAGCATCATCAATTGAATTTAGGAAAAGTTGTTGATCATTATTTGCAGCATCATCTAGATTTATTATTACCTGAGAGACTGCTCCAATTGCAGCTGCATTATAATTTAATTCTCCACTTGAAGGGGTACCACCTGTAGCAATTTGTTTATAAGGAATACCTGCTAATCTTCCTGTTATTCCTTGTTTTCCTTGAGTACCCTGTGTACCAATTGTTCCTTGTTTACCCTGAATACCTTGTGTACCTATAGTACCTTGTTTTCCTTGTATACCTTGTGTACCAATTGTTCCTTGAGTACCAATAGTACCCTGTGAACCTTGTGAACCTTGAATACCTTGAGTACCAATTGTACCTTGTTTACCTTGTATACCCTGAACACCATTTTCAGCAAATATAAAACCAAATGTGTCTCCATTACTTGGGGATCCATTACTTTCTAATTCTGTAATTCCAAATTGAACATAACCAGGTGATGGATTTGAAGTATTAAGTCTAAATGTTTTGTAATCAGCATTATCAGTTTGAGATCTTAAACTCATTATTGCTGGTACTTGAATATCTTCTAATAGATCTGAAATTGAATTTCCATCAGCATCAGCTATATTAACATATAAATTAGTTGGGGAAGAAGCCCAATTAGAATCAAATGAAAATTCACCACTTCCAACCCCACTTCCAGCATTAGGATCATAATTAGAAGGAAATACTGCTCCTGTAGTACCAATAGTACCTTGTATACCTTGTGTACCAATTGTTCCTTGAGTACCAATTGTACCTTGTTTACCTTGTATACCCTGTGTACCAATAGTACCTTGTGTTCCTTGTATACCTTGTGTACCAATTGTTCCTTGAGTACCAATAGTACCTTGTGAACCAATTGTACCCTGTGTACCTTGTACTCCTTGTAATGATAAATTAGTTCTGTACTTTACATCACCATCATTATTTATAACTAATACTTTTGTTTCTGTAGTACCTACAGGAGTTCCACTAGCTGTAATTGAATTTATTATTAAGTCCCCACTTGCACTTATATTATTTGATCCTGTTATATTTCCAACAAGTGAAATTCCAATATTTGTATTATTGTTAAAACCAAATCCTATAAAATCACTATCATTAACACCTAAACGTAATTGTCTAGCATCACTACTAGCATCACCATAAATATACCCTACATTTTCTGTTGTACTATCTCCGGGCCCTGCAAAATAAAGTGAAGCATCTTGCTGAGTAGCAGCTGATGAAGATGGTATTATTATAAAATCAGAAGTTACACTGTTTGCAACTGTTACGCTTCCAAAGTTTCCTGTTGAAGATATTACAGCTCCACTTGCACTAAAATTACCTGATGAAGTAATATTACCTGATGAACCTGATATTGTTACAGAATAAGGACCAAAATATATATTTTCAGTTTTTATTTCTCTAGCAAATAATGTATCTTTTGCTGGACTATATGAAAAGAATGGTGTACCTCCACCTGATGTATCTGGATCCTGTCCTAATACAGCTGCATTAGTAGCAACATCATGATTAGTTACATATGGTACTCGATAAAAACCAGCTGTATTATCATCAAATACTTTAATTACTCCATCTTTACCTTGTTTTCCTTGAGTACCTTGTTTTCCTTGGATGCCTTGAATACCTTGAGTACCAATTGTACCCTGTTTACCTTGTGTACCTTGAGTACCTTGTAAACCTGTTTTACCGATTATACCTTGTCTACCTTGAGTACCCTGTAAACCTGTTTTACCGATTATACCTTGTTTTCCTTGAATACCTATTTTACCTTGTGTTCCTTGTATACCTTGTTGACCCGTATCTCCTAATGTACCTTGAGTACCTTGAATACCTATTTTACCTTGTGTTCCTTGTATACCTTGTGTACCAATAGTACCTTGTGTACCTGTTATACCTTGTGTACCAATAGTACCTTGAGTACCTGTTATACCTTGTGTACCTTGTTTTCCTTAGTACCTTGAGTACCTGTTATACCTTGAGTACCTATAGTACCCTGAATACCTTGTATACCTTGAATACCTTGTATTCCTTGTATGCCTTGAATACCTTGAGTACCTATAGTACCCTGTATGCCTTGTATACCTTGAATACCTTGAATTCCTTGTATTCCTTGTATACCTTGAATACCTTGAGTACCTATAGTACCCTGTATACCTTGTATACCTTGAATACCTTGAATACCTTGAATACCTTGTATACCTTGAATACCTTGAGTACCTATAGTACCCTGAATACCTTGTATGCCTTGTATTCCTTGTATTCCTTGTATGCCTTGAACACCTTGAGTACCTGCACCTGTAATACCTTGTATACCTTGAATACCTTGAGCTCCTCGATCACCTTCATTACCATTAGTAACAAAACAAATAAGTAACTCATCAGTATCTACAAAGGGATTTGTTGCCGATGAGGCTTGATTAATTATAGTAAGTGTCCAGTAATTATTTCCAGAGTCTGCTAATGCTGAGATTTGGAATAATAGGAATTTTGTTGGGTCTAATCTTTCAGTTATTCTTACAAAACCTTTAATTGCTGAAGTGACAGAATCTATAGCACTTAAAAAATCACTAATATCATTACCCTCATCATCTGTATCATTAATGAAAAATGAAGTTGAAGAGTTTTGGGTTCCTGGTACATTTAATCTTGTTATACCAGTAGTACCAGACATATCAGGAATATCTGTTGGAGCAGATAATATTGAAAAGTCATACTCAAAACAAGCACCACCAAAATTACCATCTGTACCTTGACTACCTTGTATACCTTGAGAACCTATAGTACCCTGAATGCCTTGTATACCTTGTATACCTTGAATACCTTGAATACCCTGAGTACCCTCACCTGTAATACCTTGTATACCTTGTATACCTTGAATACCTTGTATTCCTTGGTTACCTGTTATACCTTGTATACCCTGTATACCTTGTAAACCTTTATCACCTTTAGCACCAGGGCGATTAACTTCAACTATTTTAGTATTAGCTAATTCTATGTTTACATTATTGCAATTAGTCTTAATTTGTAAAGATCTACAATTACCACCACAATTATTACCACATTTATTACAAGCCATTTATTGTTTTTTTTTATCTTATATTATATTTAAAAAGGTTGACCTGTTGTTACTTCATCAGATAGTCTAACTTGACCCATAAGTAATCTAGTTACAGTCATACAATTACCACTTCCAGACATTAATTCCAAATCATAATATCCTTCATTAAAGGTTAATTGAGATGAAGAAAATGCTGATATATAAACTCCTATAGATCCTGATGTTAGGGGTTTTGGATAGCCCTGAGCAGAAACTGAACCGCTTAAATTTAAACCTGTACCGCAAAGTCCTAAACTACTACTTAAAGTAATATATAATTGACTATCTCTATTTTGGGATTGTCTAATAGACATTCTAGCTTGATAGCCATCTAAATCTATAGGAGTACAATCACCAGCATTATATACTACTTCAAAATCTACAGTTGCACCTTGCTCTATTATAAAAGAATACCTACCTGCCGCCATAATTTTTGTTATAAATATTATAGAAAGGAACTAAATTAATGGTATCCATTCAATAATTCTAATAAGTCATCAATTGCATCATGTCTGTGGTTATCTTGTAAAACACATTTATAAACATATTGAGAGTTTATTAATTTTGCCATATCGTGGTATGCAGAATAGTTTTTATCTTTTAAATCCATTTGATATGAATCCCCACAAAATAACATTTTAGAATCTTTACCTAATCTACCAATGGCCATTGCTAATTGGGAACGTGTTAAATTTTGAAATTCATCTACAATAACAATAGCATTATCAAATGTTCTACCTCTAAAATGGGCTAAAGAAACTAATTCAATAGATTCATCTTTTTCCATTTTTTCTAATATCATTGGTTTATTATAAATTTTTCTCATATTAGAACGAATAGGTACTAACCAGGGTTCCATTTTTTCTCTTTCAGATCCTGGAAGGAAACCATTATCTTCTGTAGATATAGTAGGTCTTGTAATTATAATTTTATTACATTGTCTTTTAAAAAATTGATCTAATGCTATTTGTACAGCTAATAAAGTTTTACCTGATCCTGCTTTACCTACTATAAAATTAAAGGGATGTTTTAATATTTCAGTTTTTGCTTTCTTTTGTTCTTCAGATAAACTCAATGAAAATCTGATTGATCCTTTAGGTGGTGTTTTTAATATATTAGTTTTGGGCATAATTTATTTTAATTAATTTATCTAATCCTGCATTAACATGCATTGTTTCTTTTAATAATAATTCAAATTGGTATCTACTATCTATAGGTAGAACTAAATCTACTTGTGACCCCCATCTTATTAAACTAAATCTTTCATTTTGGGTACATAAATCACCTTGCTGTTTAAAGGGTGCTATTACATTTACATCCTCATCTGCAATTTGTACTATATGATATGTATAATCTAATGATGCATTATAAACTGTATTGAGTACTCTTTCATTATATTTTAAATAATCCATATTATTAGGATTAATTACTTTATTTAAAATATCTTTTTCAACTGCTAACATAGGTTTATTAGTTGACTCTATGGGTTCTAAACGATTATATTTTATAGTTCCACTATAAGGAATTCTATTTATATGAACATCATAAAATGACATAAATATTCCTATAACTAAAGAGGGTTTATTATAATCTTTATCACCCATTACATCTTGTAGTGTATAATTTTTACCTTTTATTTCAACAATACCTTCACAACAAGGTGCTCCTGGCATTACTAATTTTTGATATAAAATAGTCCCATCAGCAGGACTATAAAAATGTTCACTATCTATATAAGTTGGTCTTAATGGGTCTCTAAAGAAAAATGTATTACTTAATTCACCAACAGGAAGTTTAGATAATTCTGCAACTTCACCATTTAACCAATCTTCTAATTTTTCAGCCATTAAATAAGTGTTTTAAAATGATCTACTCTATTTAAATGCATTACCATACAGGATAACATAGCTCCTGATTTCATATATTCTGATAGATTAAATATTACAGGTTCCATTCCTTCATTTGAACATATTTTTTCTAATGAATTGATCTTATGTTTTTCACCTTCATAAAACTCATCTGTTCTTTTTAATTCTGAAATGTTAGAAGCACATAAAATCATATTTCCTAATCTAACTGAATTTGCCATCCCATAAGTTGAATCATCAATATTTATATCTACTATATCAGTATAGCGTGATATATGGGCTAATTCTTCTTTATTATATAGTTCAGTACAAACCATAGATTTATTATTATTTAACGGGAATATACTGCAATCTAGGTGGTACATATATTCATCTGTCATTTTAACTTTAATAATTTTCATATCAAAATTTTCTTCCATCCATTCATATGTTTTAATGTCAGATCTAATACCATACCCCCCAATATAAACATTATCTTTTAAGTATTTTATATCAGCTTCACCTTCCCATTTATAGGGTGATATGTGAGTTTTATAACCCATTTGCTTAAAGAATTTTTCACCAACATATTCTTCACCTTGTCTTGGGGGTGATGTATAATTAGATAATAGTATATGGTTTTCTTTACAAATATGAGGTAAATGTAATCCTAAATTTGCAACATAAACTAAATCTTGAAAATTGCCTTCTGCTGGTAGTAGGTGTACCAATGATTGGCCTGCCATAAAATTATAAAGATCCATAAATTGCTTATATGCTTTAGGACGATTTATAGATAATTCTTCTCCAGACATTTCTTTCATCCAAATATTATTAGGATTATTTGTTGAGAAAGTAAAAGGAAAATTCATTAAGTAACTCTGGACTGGTAACTGTGATGGGGTTTCTTTCATATTAAAACTTATTATTTTTGTTTTGTTATAAATATACAATTTATCTATTAGGTAAACAAATAATCATAAAAAAAGCCCCGCTAATGCGGGGCTTCTTCAAATATATGTTAGACTATTATTAAATAGTGTCTAATCCAGCTACTTTAATGATACCATAGTATTCTGGTCTTAACATTTTCTTAGCGTAACGAGTCAATAGACCTTTACGTGGAGTGAAAGTGTTAGGATCGTATACCATTGGAGTCATAATTAATGGAATATATGGAGCAAATACTGCACCAGCTTCCAAGAATTGTGAACCTCTGTACCCTAGTAAGATTTGGTTTTCAGTCATATAAGGATTCTTATATACTTGATATCTACCATTTAACTGACCAACTTTCTGTACACCAAATGCGTAAGAAGCTTTAGCAGCATCACCATCAGAAGCAGCAGCAAATCCTGGAATAGATTCTAGTACTGTTCCAACTGTTGGAGAACAAACTAGGAAACTAGCACCTCCTCTAAGAGTTTTCTGGTGAATAATGTTAGATAATTTTTGGATTTTAGTTCCTAATGTTTGGAACCATTGTCCTTGTGAATTATAAAATCCTAATGAAGTTTCAGTTCCATTAGCATCTTGAGCAATTGCTTGGTTATTAACTGCTGACCATACTTCAGTACCTGCGTTAGCAGATTCTATTAGCATATCAAGAATTTCTAAGTCAATTTCTAATGAAATATACTCACTCATGATTGAAGTTAATTCAGCTTCAGCATCTAAAGAATGGTAAGCATTAAGATCTTGAGCAAACTCAGGAGTCCAAACAGCTTTCAATTTTTTAGTTTTAGCTACAATAGCTTCACTTGACATCTGAACATTAACTTGAGGAATATTGATAGGATTATTATCATTATTCAAGAAAGTGTTAGTATCTTCAAAATCACCTCTTTGATCATCAGTTGGTTGTAATGATTGAGAAATTAAAACAACATCAGTAGCACCTGGAGTTGCAGATGTTGCTGCTATTAAGAAGTTTACATGAGTACCAGCAGCATTAAGCTGAGTGTATGCAGGTAAAGTAACATCAACATTATCAATAAATAATGTAAATGATCTGATTGCTTCTTTATCATAATTTGGATCTAAAGATCCTACAGGAACTCCTATTACTCTATATGCAGCAGAAGTACCAGTACCACCAAATGAAGATGAAATAGCACCATCATAGTTAGCATCACTCCAAGATGCAGTTGCTTGTGTAGCAGTTGCGGTTGAAGCAGTTAATTGAGTAGAGTATGAATATCTACCTGCACCATAAAGACCACCAGTGTTTGTGTTACCAAACGAACCAGCTGGGTCAGTAGTACCATACATAGATGTATTAGCAGCAAATGGTGCTTTATCAGTACCATATTGGAAATCTAGAAAAAATACTAGACCTGAAGGAAGGTTCATTGGTTGAACCGAAACAAATTCTTTTGCTGCGATTTGACCAAATACCTTTCTAACTAATGGAAGAGCAACGCCCGCCCACTGTGCTCCTGTTCCAGGAGTAAACGTACCAGCCTGACCTGTAGCACCTCCATTGTTGGAAGTCTCAGTTACTAATTGTTTAGCCTGATTTTCAAGTAACATTGACATATTGTTACTATCATTATCAGATAAACCTTCAAGTAGACCTGTTTTAGCCCACTTGGAAGCTAATCTTGCTGCATCACTTTGTAGTGACTTGTAAGGATTAGCGCTTTCTAATAAAGTGTTTAATTGTGACATTTTTTAAATTTTTTAAATATCGTTAATAATTAATTTCGTTTCTAAATTATACCTGCAAGTTTCTTAAATCTATCTACCATCTGATTAGATTCAACAATTGGTTTAGCATCAACTTTCTTTGGACCAACACCAACTGATTTAGAAGCCATACTTATACTTTCATTAACTGTTTTCTTAACTTTTTTCTCAGTTAATCCATCTTTTAATGTTTCGTATATTAATTTTGCTTCTTTAACAGTTTCTGCTTTGTCAAAAGAAGTTAAAACTTTAACTTTATTGTGCTCAGTTAAGTTTTTAGATTTGAAAATCTTGTTAGTATATAATAATTTTGCATTAAGTAAATTAATTTCATTTAACTCATTTCTTAGAGTTTCAACAGTAGCGTAAGCTTCTTTTAGTTCATCCTCTTTTTCTTCAAGTTTAATTGAGTCAATTTCCTTTTTAGCGTCTGCTTTAGCGTCTTTGATACCATCTTTGTATCCTTCTTCTTCAGCGTCAGTTCTTGCGTCTTCATCAATGGTTACGTCTTCGTCTATTTCAACTTCAACTTCATCATCAACTTCAACTTCATCTTCAACTTCAAATTCTTCGCCTGCTTCTAATTCACCAGCAGCGACCATATCTGAAATTACGTCTTCGATAAACTTTTTAAGATCATCATCTGTCATGTCTTCAAGATCAATTTCTTCATCATCCATATCAGCTTTCTCGTCCTCCATACCGTCAAGATATCCTTCTTCTTCAGCATCAGTACGTTCGTCTTCTTCTAATTCGATTTTTTTCATCTTTTTTTCCATGTCATCCTTAGCGTCTTCGATACCATCTTTGTATCCTTCTTCTTCGGCGTCAGTTCTTTTGTTTTCATCTAATTCGTCTTTTAACTCTGCTAAAACTTCATCCAAGTTAGAATCATCTTCCTCATCGATTTTACGCATTTTTTCAGTTTTAGTCTCAGCCTTATTATCAGACTTACGATCATCACCTTCGCGTTTTTCCTTTGCGGTCATGTATTCTTTCTTTTCTTCCATTTTTTCAGAATCTTTTGCTTCGTCCATTTCATCGTAGCCTTCATCCATATCCTCTTTTTCCATTTCTTCTAACTTAGCTGAAAGAACGGTTTTTAGATGTGGTGTGAAAGACTCCTCTAAAGCAGCTTTAGCATTTGCAATTGCAGTTTCTTTAACAGCTTTTGCATCGGCGATAGCCTCTTTTAAAAATTCTCTGTTCATTTTTCCTAAAATTTTGTTTGGGAAGTACGTTTATTTAGAAACGTAATAGTAATTAATACGAGTTTTAATGCTATATAGGTTGTTGCGATAGCATATTTACGATTATACGTATATTGGGATTCCTAAAAATTACCAGATTGGACAATTTCCTTTAGAGCAAAGTATTTCTGTAATTATAGAATTTACTTTAGTGTATGTATTTGTTGTGTCTACATTAAGTCCTTCTTTAACTAAATGCATGTAAGATCCTGGGTTAGATGGTGTTGAAACAAAATCCCAACATAGTAATTGAAAATCATCTTGTACTTCTTGCACTTCACCCATTGGTTTAAGTGAACCCATTCCACGAGAAGAAACACCTACTGTTATTCCACTTTCAATAAGTGCTTTTAAAATATTTCCTGATGGGGTAGGTAATACCTCTATTTTACCCATTATATTATCTCCATCCCACCAATAATCAGTAATATTATGGGATACATTTTTTAAATTAACTACTGAGTCTTCAGGGTGGTCTAATTCTCCAACTGCTCTATTTTCATCAATTAAACCCTTATATTTTTCCATTTCTCTTTCCCATAATTCTCTAGAATAGTAACGTCCATTACCATTTTTAACTTCACAAGTTGCTAGTATACCTTCAACTATAGGAAATCCTCTTTTTGATTTTAAACCTTCAGTAAATGAAAGTTGTTGGGGTTTAAATAAGGCAGTTTCAATTAGTACCTGTTTCATAACTTAATCGTTTAGTAAATCGTTAAAAGAAATTATAGATTCTTTAACTTCTACAAACTCATCGTTTGCTTCTTTTTTAGTAGCATCACCATACCCACTTTCAGCATATTTACCTTTTACTTCTGTGGGTTTAAGTCCTACTGCATCTTCTGTATAGCCAATTCCTTCTTGACCAAACGCAGCATTTTCAACATAATGTAAGGGATTAGCAGCTAAATTTTTAGCAACAGTTTTTCTAGCTTTATCTAAATACTCACCCATATTTTCACTAGTAAGTAATTCAGCTACTTTAGACATTTCAAAATTAATACCTAATTTAAATTCCTCACCATTCATGTTGTCTATATTCTTTTTATCTTCATAATTATAGCTATTTTTATTTAAATCTTCTTCAGCTATAATATTCATATTTTCATCAAAAATAGAAAACCAATCTGGTTTTTTACCTAAATTTTTAGCTACACCACCTAACATATGTTCTTGAATAATTGAACGTTGTTTTAATATAGTAGTAGCTTGATCATAGGTCAGAACATTGCTAATCAAGTTAGGATAACGTGATTTAGCTTCTTTAAGAAATACATCTTTATGTCCTTTATCTTCTGTAATTAGGTTATATTGTTCTTGTAATGTTTTCATTATTTTACTTTTAATAATTTTTCTATGTCTGTTAGATAATCCATAACTAAATCTGTAGGTTTAACTACTTTAAATGAATCTGGATTGTCTTTATAATATTTTATTGTTTCATTTTTAGCATTGGATATCATGGTATAAATATCATTTAATTTTTTCTCAACACCATCAAATGCTTCTATTCTCTTTAATTGGAAGTTTTTTTTTGAATCATCTTCAAATAATTGCTTCACTATTGTACCTGCTCCTTTAATTTTTTTAGGGACTAATTTATATTTAAATTGTTTTACATAAGCATTTTTAGTAACCCCATCAGGACCAGCTTTAGGACCAGGTCCTAAGTTAGCACCTACTCCTTCTTCTATTGATTCTTTAACAAAAATAGTTATTCCACCAGCCATATTTGGTTTAGCAACATATCCTGCTTCTTTAGCTTTTCTAATCATAGCTTCTTTTTGACGATCATTCATTGGCTCTGATATAATTGCTCTATAATTATTAGGGTCGCCTTCATATTCAACAGGATAACCACCAATAACTTTATTTAATGGGTGTGCTTCATTTATTGCTTTGTATCCTAATTCTTTATAAGCTTTATCATCTGCTTTTTGTCCTTTTTTTCTAAAAGCAAAGGGTGTAGCATATTGACCTCCAGTTCCTGGTGTAAATGAAGAAGCTCCAGCTCCTCCTCCTGTTGAAGATATTTCGCTAGTCATTTCAGCACCATCTAAATAGTTAAAAGCACTTTGTAAATAATCATGAGCTTTAGTTATTTTAGCTTGCCACCAACCAGGAAAATCTACTTCACGACCATTATCATATTTATCTACTTTTTTATAAAGCATAACAGCCATTTTAGCTGCTCTAGCTAAATCACTTTTAGTCATTTTAGGTTCATTATCTTGATGTCCAACATCATAATCTTCATCTATTCTTCCTGAAATTCTTTGGAAATCAGCTGGATATTCTTTTCTAATATGTGTGCGAATTTTATTTCTTAATTTTCTAGCATCATCATATATTTCTCTAAACTTAGGATCATCCTTTGCTTTTACAGCTACTGATTTAGTTACATCAAATAAATCATTTATAGCATCAAATAATTGGGTTAAATTAGGTAGATAATCAATATCCCAAGCAACTCTTCCTGTTTCTTTATCTATACCAGTAACAGTATATTTAACACCTTGAGAAACTTTAGTGTCTCCTACTTCAAATTCTTCTCCAGGTTCAACTGTTGGAACTTCGTTAAGTTTATATTTGTACTGGCTCATGTGTTGATTTTATTTCTTCTAAAAGACTACAATATTGTAATAAATCAACTAAATTTTCGTTGTTGATTCTTTTGTTTTTACCTATTTCAACAATAAACTTATTTACCTCTACTAATTTAATTTTAGTAGCTTCATCTTTTATAGATTGAATTTCTTCAGATAAACTTTTTTTAATTTCTTGAATTTTAGAATTATAAAATTCTTTTAACTTACTAGTACTATCAATATGTTCAATAAATTCTCTTAATATTAATTTTTGGGCATCTGATAAGTGAGAGTATTTGTCATTAAACTTTTCTAATATTACTCTATATGTAAGAAGTCTTACATCTTTATCTTCAGATTTAAATTCTTCTAATAAAGTGTTTTTAACATCATTCTTGCTAATTTCTTTTGATGTTAAATGTTCTAATAATACTAATTTATTATCAACAATTTGATTAGGATTAGTAATTTCTTGTGTATTATATACTTCAAATAATGTGTATAAAGCAGCTAAAGATTTATAATTAGAAATACTAGTTTTAAATAAATCTTCTACATTATAGTGTTCTCTTAATTCTTTTACAAGATTATATTTTTCACGTTTAAGAGATTTTCTATTAAGCTTTTTAGATGATTCTAAAATAGTAGTTAATATGGTATTAGCTTTACCCTCTGTTAAATTTTTAGACTTGAATAAAGTCTCATATAATTTATATTCTTTTCCTAATTCTGTGTTTACAAAATACTTTTTTAGAATATTTACAGATGGTGACTCATTGCCCGCTAATGTATCAGCAGTTATTTTTCTTACTAGCAATTCAAATAGGATACCAGTATTTTTAAATTTTGAATGTTTTATATACATCAATACTTATTTTATTATAAATACGTTAAGATTTATTATTATTACCATTAATTACATTTCCTTTATACTTTTTGTCAACTTTTTCTTCAGAAAGTAATATATTTTTATTAATTGGGATGTCTTTTAACATATCCTCGTATTTAGATAATATTTTATTTGATTCCAATTCAGATAAGGGTGATGAAGTATCATTATAATCTTTTTTCATACCTTTTCTTCCTAATCTATCTTTACCAAAATTACCTTCTTGTTTATCTCTATTAGTAGGATTTTCAACTGGTCTCCCTAATGGTGTTTTATCAGTTGTTCCTTCATCATACCCATTAGGTAAATTAGAGGGATCTGAATACATTCTTCCTTTACCATATAAAGCAGCTAAATCATGGGGTGTACCATATGATTTGCCTGATGATAAAGGGTCATTCCCTTCAGCTTCAATTTGTGATAATCTAAACCCACGCTTAGTATCTTGATTAACTAAATCTCTATATTCTTCATATTGGTCTTGGCTAAAGTGGAATATATTTTCATAAATCCAATCTGATGGGATTAATTTACTATCCATCATAGCTTGGGCTAATGTCATTTTTTCAGTCATTAAAGCTACTTTTTCTTGATCATATATAATAGAAGGAGTAGTTAATGAAATTTCAAAATTAGTTAAATCACCATCTCTATAACCTTGAGTATATAGATGGATTAATGCTATTTTATATAATTCGGATGTAAATATTCTTTGTATACGTTCTACTGTTCTAGCAAATCTAATGTCTTGAGCTGCTAATGTAGCTTTACCGTCTGTATTTTCATCATAACCCATAAATGCCTTAGGAACTTTAAGGGCTGCAAATAATTTATCTCTTAAATACTCAACATCAGCTATCCCATCCCACTGTAAACCTGCTAGATTATCTATTTTTGTTGTTGAATCATTTCCTCTGATTGGTATATAAAAATCTTCAAGCATATTCTGCATGTTATATTTTAAATTATACTCACCAGTTTTTTCATCCATATATGGAGTACGTTTAAGTTTAGAAATTGTTTTTTCCATAAACGCATCTACTTCATTTGGAGGAATAGCTCCAACATTCATATAATAAATCCTTTTTTCAGGAGCACGAACAATTCTATGAATTAACATAGCATCTTCCATTAAAACATATTGTTTAAATAGCTTACGAGCTGGTTCAATGTAACTTCTACCATAAGGTAAGAAATTCATATCCGTTAATAAACGGAAATGTGCCATTTCATAATTATCGAATATAATGGAATTTGCTTGATTCCCTGAGTTAGGGACACTATAATAACCTGAATCGGTTCCTGATATACCATCTGGGTCAAATCTATATTTTACTTCTGTAGGATTTAAGGGATTACCATCTTGGTCTATTCCCATAGTTCCTTCAAGTCTTTCGATATGATATGCAGTGTAAGGGATAACATTATACACACCAAATTTTTCTGCGATTTCTAATTTAAGGAAAAAATCACCATATTTACACATATTTCTAATCCAAGGCCATAGATTAAATTCTATATTTAGGACATCATAAAATAAATTATATAATATTTGTTGTATATTTTCATCAGTAGATCTAATTTGTAAAACTTCTCCCATATCATTCTTAAGAGTAGATTCATCTGCCACAATATCTAATGCTGATGCTACAATAGCATCTGTATCCATTGCATCATATTCTGAATATAAGTAAGGTCTTAATGTTTGGTAATTAAAATTTTGCTGTTGACCATATAATGAAGTAGCTGAGTTTGTGTAAACTCTATTAAATCTATCTATTAGAGAATTAGTTTCTAACTCACCAGTCATTTGGATCTGATTAACATCCATAACTTTTAATTGATTACCTCCTACATTACGTATTAGTACATCTGTAGAAAATAATCGTTTTAATCGTGAAAATAAGCCTTTATCTGCCATTTTGTTTTATTTATAAATATGTTATAATAGCCATTTAATGTCCTCATCCTTTCCTCCTATTTTCATTGTGTAAGGATTTTGAACACTATTAGCACTATATCCTCCACTATGTGAGGTTTTTGATTTTTGTATATTACCTAATGCTGCACGAGCCCCATCTAAACTTTGTTGTTGAAATTTTAATGAAGTATCACGTAGGAACATACCAATTCCAAATGACATAACCAAGTCATCGTTATAACCACTTTGAGCTTCTGGTCTTCCATTTTTCCAAATAAATACCTTCATTTCTTCTAATAAACGTTTTGATTGAATAGTTACTGATCTATCCCCAACAAATTCCCTAAATTTGTTAATACAAAGAGGTCTTGTTCTCATAGACATTGTAAAACCAGGAACCATTTCAGAATTACCTTCATATACTCTTAAATAAGATTCTGCAGTTAGTTGATCTGATTTAGGAGATTGGTATAAGTTTTTATAATCTCTTTCTCTAATAGCATCTAAAGTAGCCCATCCTATATTAGCATTTTCGACTACTAACATAGCATTATTAAATTCAGTAGCTAAACCTGTTAAAAAATAACCAAATTCCTTTGGGGGCATTTGTCCTTTATATTCTGCTACTTGTGTATTAGTTGCTATATCCATTACATGACAAGCTGAGAAGTCTTTCCCATCACCTCTAGCTACATCAGCTACTACCATATATTCTCTAGAATAATCAGCATTTTCCCAAATCCATAAGTTTTGGTCTACACCTCTTCTTTCTAATGGATCTTTAATAGTAGTTTGTTGAAGAAATTCAATCCATTCAGAATAAAATACTATATCACCAGAAGTACTAAAATCACAGTCACATTCCTGCGCTGCTATTCTAGGATCACCTAGTAATTCATCTTGTCTATCTCTCCATTCTTTATCTCGTTCTGGGTGTACATACCAAGGTAACTTAATAGGTAAAAATTCATTTTCTTGAGATTCTGCTCTTGTCCATGTTTGATGAAACCAATTACCAGTACCATAAGGTGTACTTAAAGCAATACATCCACCCCCAGTTGCTAATGTTTGTTGAGCTGAAGCCCAAATCTCTCCAATATTATCAATAAAAGCTGCCTCATCAATTAATAGAAGAGATACTGCTTCTGATCTACCAGCATCACTACTTGCAGATGTTGCTTTAATTTGGGATCCATTATTAAGTCGCAATGTTAATTTATTATTTTCCATTGCATCAACTTTTAACCATGAAGGTAAATTTTCATACATAAATTTTACCTTTGTAACCATATTTTTGGCTGTATCCTGTTTAGTTGCAATACAAAGTATATTTCTATCTTTATGAAATGTCATCATCCATAAAGAATAACCTGCAGTTAAAGTTGAAATACCTAATTGTCTGGATTTAAGGATTATTGAATAAGGATTATCTTTAAATAAACCTAATACTTTTTCCTGAAATGGGTATAAACTAAATTGAATTCTACCTCGTTGTGGATGTTGAATATAGCAGTATTTTTTCATAAAATGAACAGGATCTTTTGCACATTTTATATATTCTTGTCTTATTATTTTCTTTAAATCTGCCATTATTTAGGTAAAGAATAATTTATTACATGAATCATTAATATTGTAGTTGCTGTTCCACCTACAAATCCAACCCAAGGTTTATGATACCATCTATCTACAACTTTTAATCTATCTAAATGTAAATCTATTTGTTGTTTTTGTAAAATAAATTGTTGTTTTTGAAACTCAATTAATAAACTATCTTGATTAGATAATAATTTATAATTAAATATTTGTGTTTCTAAGTCTTTAATTAAAATACCTTTAATAGAATCTTGGTATTCTAATGTATCAAGAGCTAAAAAAAATTCTTCTAATTCTACTTCTGGTATTTCTACTATTTTATCTTGAGCAAATAAACTAGAAACAAATAACCAAAAAATAATAACAAATATATAAGCTATTTTTTGTTTCATTATTTATTTTTTCTATACTTTTTTTTAAAATCAGATGTTGTTTTTTTAGCTGACTTAGTAGATTTAACTTTAGATTTAGTTGTAGCTATTTTTTTAGAAGTCTTTTTAATATTAGCTTTAGTTTTAGCTTTAGCTTTTTTAACTTTAGCTTTTTTTTCTTTTACTTCTTTTAACTTAGCTTTATTACCTTTTAAATCTTTTTTATAAGTTGATTTTTTTTTACTAGATACTAGTAACATACCCCCAATGATTCCACCAATTGCGAGTAACAATTTCCATAATTTATTCATAACAATAGTTTTATAACATTGATTCTAACTCTTTTTTAATATTAGTTAGTTTCAACAATTTATCTCTTAATTTTTGTTTTTCTTCACCTTCTGATGTTTTCCACTTATTAACTGTAGATTTCATCTCTTTAGTGGTTTGTTGTAATTTATTAGCTATAGTAGCTATTGAATCTTTAGATGCACCCTTTAATTGTGATTTAGTAGGTTCATCATCTTCTTCTGTTAAATTTACATCTATCCCTTTTTTAGCTAATTTTTCAGCTTCACCAGTATCGTCAGTAGTCACTGTACCTTCTTCACTTAGCATTTCGATTATTTCCTCTTTAATAGATAATTTTAATTCTGATTTTTTCATTGCAAAGTATTTTATTATAAATATTACGAAAAAATTGTTTGTTTAACTTGTTTTATACGTTCTTCAGTTGTACCACTAATAGTAACAGTATTTTTTCTAAAACAATCAGTAATTGATTTTATTTTTTTATCAATAGCAGTTCGATATTTCATATCTGTTTCTCTAACTCCATTATCTTCTATTTCTACACCTTCAGGAGATACATAAAATAAATAATCATACTCCTTTATTAAATAATATAAAGTAGCATTTAAATAATGTTTATGAGCTGAGTCCATTGATTCTGATAATTCACAAAATGCCATTACATCAACTACTGTTCTATCAGTAATAATGTTTTCTTGCATTAATTCACTTGCTCTCTCAGCTGCAAATACTAATTGGCCTTTTAAAGTTGAATCAGTATTTAACGGAATACCCATCTCCATAAGATATTTTGAACGCTCTGTTCTAAAAGTATAATCTTTAAATTCAGGTAATTCTTTTAACGCTTTTACTAATGTAGTTTTTCCTACACTCATTGTACCACAAAATCCTATTTTCATAACTAATTTTTATTATAATATACGAATTAATTTCTATGAGTCATACCTTTAGGAGCAGGTTTTTTATACCAAGGTAAACCTTCTCTTCCTTTTTTAATTTCATTCCACGTCTCATAATCATATTCAATGCCATTTAAATAATATTCTTTTCTTTTTTGTTCAGCATTAATTAGTGCTGGTTCTTCTATGCTGTGGAGTTTGTTCATTCCGTTACATTCTAAACACAACATAGTAGTAATAGATCCATCCTCTTCTTTTTTACGGAATTTTCTATTCTTAATATGCTCATTCATATTTACTTTAGACTTCGCCATTTCTTATTTATTTAATTTATTAGTATTTTCTTTAGGCATTGTTAATCCACCTACAGTATGTATTTTATCATCTTCTTTAGACCATGGTCCTTGTTTATCTGCATGTTCTAAAAATTCATTTATAGCATCACTCATTGATAGTAATTGCTCTGCTACTAATGTACCATGAGCTCCTGAAACTGATATACCTCTTGCACTTAAAGCATCACCTACAAAATGTACATTTGGGTATTTAGTTAATGATAAATCTTCATAATTTACTAATGGCTCCGGAGCTAAGTATTTAACTTCAGGTACATATATTCCCCAATCATCTTTTAATGTTGGAAATATTTTTTTCATATCATTAATAAAATCTTCTATGTAACTGTAATATCCTTGAAATGCATCTTTAACTACATCTAAATTATCAATTTTAGTAGCTGATACATCTATACCTTCTGATGTTGTAGATGGTTCTCTAGTTGGACTATAAAATAAACCTGTACTATTTTCTTGTACTTTATTTACTAATTCTCTTGCCCATTTAAATGGCTCTTTAATACCTTTAATTTCCATTAATATGCCAAAATTAGTCATATCATTTCTAAATGCCTCATCTTTTTTAGCATGCCCGTTGTAACTATGATTACCATATGTTTCTTCAACTGCTACATAAGCTGCATTATTATTTGTGCAAAATGATCTTAAACTAACTTTATCATCTTTTCTATATAATTTAAAATCATATGCTATGTCAATTAATTTTTGAAAATGTTTTTGTGGTGCTTCAAATCTAACACCTACTTGAGCTGGTTTTTCTTCTGTTGGTAAATTATATTTTTGCATTATATTTGAAGTAAAGTCAATTCCTGATTTACCCACACCAAAAATAAGCGTATCATATTTTAAGGTTTCATGATGCATCCATTTTAAATCCCCAGGTAGTTCAGCACTATCCATTTCTGCTATTTGTGGGTAATGTACTGTTTGGTTTTCAAAATCAATATCTTCTACTTTAGTCTCCCAAATAAATTCTACACCTTTAGATACTAAATAATCATACCAACTTTTACCTATTTCATGTAAATAATCAGTACCAATATGCCATACTGGAAATAATCTTAAACCAAAATATGGTTTAATAAAATCAGGTTCTTCTGTTGGATTTGATAATATAATTTGCTCTGGATGAGGATGAAATCTTCTAAAATTATCAACAACTTGTTTCATTAACTCCATTGCTTTATCTTCACCTACATATTTAGATAATTGACCCCCAATTTGTGTTGAGTAAGTTAATTTACCATCTGACCAACCACCTGCTCCTAAGTAACCTGTCATTACTTCTTCATAAGGTCTTAAATATGGATCTTTACCCATATCAATAATGGTAATTTTACCTTGATAATTATTATCTACTAATTTAGTAGCAGCATTTACACCTGCTACTCCTGCTCCTACAATTACTACATCTTTGTTCATCTATATTTAAATTTTATATATTAATATACGAAAAAAAAATGTGACCTCCAAATTGGAGGCCACAGATCTCTTTAAATTTTACAAAACACTCGGCTATGAATCGAGCTATAAGTTATTAACAGTTGCAACAATTGCATTTGCAACTTGTTCCACATTTACATTCTTGACAATTACACATAATTTTAAGTTTTTAAATTAATACTTATTTTAACTAGGATCAAAATCAGCAGCGTAAGATGCTTCTATCCCTTTTTCTTTTAGTTCATCTATTATTTTATCCAATATATCTTCATCATATCTTCTTGGCATTGGTATATCAATACCTAAATCTTTAAAATATTCTTTTATATCTTTATCAAAACTTAATTTTTTTATTTGTTTACCGTCTTTATAAAAATACATTCCATAAAAACGAAATCCTGGGTCTGTGTATGATATTGAAATTTTATCTACGTCATTAGCTAACGCCTCAGCTAAATATTGTTTTTTGTAAAAAGAATGTATGTTAAAATTATCCATTTATTTTTATCTTTAAATCAGTTGTACCCTTTATAATACGATGTATCTCTCCTTCGGGTATAAATATACGATCTCCTATTTTCATATCCACAGGTATATCATTATCTCTTTGAAATTTCCACCCTTCTCCTTCTAATACTTCAACTAGTCTATCTTCTTTATCTTGATGCCATACCAATTCCATTGGGCCTACATCTTTAGAAAATGTTCTTATATTACCTTTATTTACGTATGGGTCCATTAATATATTTTACTTAAAGTAAACATTTCAGAATAGATGTTTTCAGAAGCTATACAGCTAGAACCTAAAATACCCTCAACATATAGAGTATTAGTTATAGTAGTATCGAAAGTTGTATTATTTACCGAACTAAAAATTTCAGTTACCACATCATTAGAGGCATTAGTTCTAACTGTGAGTTCTCCAGATGATAAAATAGAAGCAACCCCTGCGGCTCCAATACTCCTAATAACAAATGTTAAATCTAACGAAAAGTTTTTGTCAGTAGAGCTAGCCATTGTAATGGTACCAGTATCTACTAAAGTTGTACCGTTAGATTGAAAGTGGATTTCTAATGTGTGGTTATTCGATATTGTTATCTTACCTGATAGTCTAGCATGAAAAGAATCTCCAATGGAAAAACCATTAGCCGGGACTGTTAGTGTACCAACACCACCATCTAATAGACTTCCGGAAGTAGCAACTGGGTTAGCACTACCTACAATTGGGGTACTATCACCTGTTTGACTAAATAAACCGTAGTTTGAAGTTGTACTAGTATTAATTGAGTTTAAAGTAGTGTATTTAGTTACACCATCTTGCACAATAGCAAATAATTCATCTCCTTGAAGAGCTGAACCTGCTGGTAATCCTGAAATTGGTAAATTAGGCATATCCTGTTATTAAAATTTTACTTCCATCTTCTTGTTCTAAATCAAATAAATCTTCTTGTAATAGCACACCTACTACTTGAATTTCTTTAGGTTTAGGGGGTAAAGGACCTTTTTTATGTCCTTCTAACCAATGTAAATAAGCATTACGTTCATACGTAAGTTCATTTATGTAAAGGTTATATTTTTTTACTTGTTCATTTAAGGATAAAGGTTTAATTTCTGGTAGGCGTCTAAAATTTTGCCAGGGTATTTCATTAAATATATCAATTTTAAACCTAAACATTTTATTATTATCAGAGTAAGGTTTCATTATATACTAGATATTATATTTCTGACTATAGCATTTACTTCAACTCCTTTTATTGCAGTTTTTAAACCATATAACCCACCTTCTAACCATTTAGATTTACCTAAAAGTGAAGCAGCATTACCTCCTGCTTGTCCTGCCATAAGTAAAATAACTAAAGCATAAATAGCTTCAGATATATTTTCTTTCTTTTTTTCATTTTTGGTAAACATTCCTACTATTCTTTTAATAGGTGCTTGAAATGCTTTTTCATTATCATGAGCAAAATTCTCTATTTTTTTAGCTGCTTCTTCACCTTTACCAAAATCATACCTAGCAAACATTTTTTTAGCAAATTTAGAAAGCATACTTACTACTGTATTGGATAATAATATATAACCCAAAATAGTTGTAACAACAACTTCTTCAATTTTATCACCTTCTAATTTTTCAATATCTTTTTTATGATCTCCTAATTCATCTCCAATAGCAGATGCTATATCAACCCCAAATCTATCAAAATCTTTATCAAAAGAATTTTCTTGATCTATTTCTTCATATATATTTTTAAGACTTATCATTACCAGAATGTATTCATATTAGCCCCTAAACCTAGTTGCTTAGCATATCTAGGTAAATTACAAGACCAATATCCTGCTTTTGTTCTATCTTTTTTCTTATCGCAATTGTGTCTTTTTGCAAAAGCATTTCTAGCATCTTTATTTTTAATTTTAGCTCTTAATCCACCTGAACCAAATGATACTTTTTTTACTTTTTTAGTTTTAGGATCTCTTACATAAACATAATATGCTTTAGAACCACCTCTTTTAGGTTTATTTAAAGATACTTCTTTACCTCTAAATTCTGCTTCGTCTAATTTTTCTCCAAAAATTTCATCATCTGTAAGTTCTCTACCTAAAGCTATTTCAAATGCTTTAATCATTCCTATTTCAGTACTAGCCCCTCTTTTAAGTTGCTTAATAACTCTAATTAGTTCTTCTTTTGAAAAATCATAATTAACCGTAGCTTCTTTTAGTTGACTTCTTAAAAGTGATTTCCAATTAATCATTATTTGAGCTACTCCTTTTATAAATTCAGGATTTTTTAAATCACCCTTAAATTTACCAAATAATACTCTTAATTCCTCTCTAAATTGAGCTACTGCTCCTGTTGGTTCAAATGGTTCAGAAGCTGGGTCCTCTGGGTTTCTTATAAAACCACTATAAGTTTGTTCTTTTACAGAAACAAATTGCTTACCTTTTTTACTACCTCTTACTTTTTTAGCTACAGTAGCTTTACGCTCTGCTTTAGTCATTGCTTGAGCTTTTTTCTTAGGTAAACATCTTGTAGTAGCTTTATCTTTTTTCATTGTACCACAATCACCAGCAATATTACCTGATGTATTAATTCTTACCCAATTTTCTTTTTCAAACCAATCTTTTAATGACTCAGCTATTTCATCTATATTTAATACTTTATATCCTGAACCATAAGGTGCAGCTTTACCATCATGGTTAGGAGCTGTGTTTTCATTTGCTTTTTTCTTTTTCTTACCACTCATTTGACCTTTACAAACTTTAACAGCACGTCCTGACAAATAAGCTGATGATTTTTCACCTGCTGCCATTCTTCGTTTACGATAAGCCTCACCTTTTTTACAAAGTTTTTCTTTTATGGTTTTTTTTAAATTTTCTTCAAATGGTAATTTTTCACTTTCCATATAACCATTTGCTACTAACCAATCTCTAACAAAAGCTTCATCATCTTTCATTAACTGTATTTGTAACATTCTGAATGTTCTGGGGCCAAAATCTAATTCAATTTGATCTTTATTTTTATTTAAAAAATCACCTGTGTCAATGTTTTCATCTATTCTATTCATGTCTCTATCAGACACCCAATATGAGGCTATTCTTCCAGGTGTAGCTCCTCCACTTTTAACTCGTTTAATATATTCTTTAGCTTCTTCTTTTGAAAATATTCTTGGTTCTTCATAATCAGATTCAGCTGAAGTTACTAATCTTTTACCATCCCCATGACCACGATTAACAGTTACATAATATTCTTCATTTTCATTCACAGACATATTATCCATCTCATCACGAACCCATTCTTTTTCATTTGGACCCAATTGATCATAATCCATGCCAAATTCTTCATTTGCTATTTCATCTTCTAGATCCATTTGTTCACTTATCATAGGAATATCTAATGGTACTCTTTTACCCTCAAACATACCAAAATCACCAACATGAGTTTCTGTTAAGAAATATTTATCATCTTCACTTACATCTAATTTATTACGAGAATATAAAGATCGTGCTTCACTATATAATTTCATATATTCTTTAGATCCAATGCGGTAAATATTTTCGCTTAACGGTATTTTATTGTCTATATGGTATTTTAACCCCTCCGATATAGGAGTATGTACAAATTTACTTTCCTTAAGTACTAACGCAGTACTTTTGGTTTCACAAGAATTACATCCACATTTACACATATTATTTTATTTTAAAAATCATAAGACCACCTTGGAAGACCGTCTTTAATATATATTTTAACTCCTTTACCTAATTCATCTATTAGTTTATTAGTAGATACTTTTTTATAATTACCTGATATATCATTTAAGAAAAATACTTCTTGAAATCCTTCGGATTTAATATAAAGTTTAACTATTTCTTTTGAAAAATCTTGTTCAAGTTGAAGCCAATTAAAATCATCTCCACTTACATAAGATTTCATATCTAATTTAGAAAAATCTAAACCAGGATAATTTTTCTTTAAAGCATTACCCAATACCACTAAATAATCATTTATAGCTTCTGGTTGTTCTTCTTTAATTTGGTCAAAAATAATGCCAATTCTGTTTATTGGTCTTTTTCTTACTACCCCTTTTAATGAAATGTCATTTGCTAATTTTGGGTTAATTCCTTTTTCAATATCAGTATAAACAGTTTCCATTGTGTTTGTACCAAATTGAGCCTTTTGTCCCATTGGAACTGCTCCTTTATTTTTAACTTCAATTTCTTTACCACCTGCTTCAATATCACCTCCTGATACTGCATCTTGAACATCTTTAAGCATTATTGATAATAGTATTTCTCCTTTACCTGTAGAAACTCTACCAATTGAAGGTTCTAATTTTAGAATAAATTCTACTAATTCATCGGATAGAAAATTAAATTTTTCTTTTAAATTACCACCATCCCCCAAATAAGAATAATCTTTCATATTATCAAGGTATTCAGCATATTTAGGTACATCTCCTGTAGCTACCATTTTATTATAAATGTTATCAGCTACCTTAGCAGGACCCTTACCTTTTGATGTTATATAATCAATAATTCCTTTCTTAAATTTAATCCCAGATACTGATGATAATATACGAGCTAATTGTTCAGGGGTGAAATCTTCATCTTGAAGAACTTTAATAATTTCTTCCTTAGAAACTACACCATCTGCTTCATCTTCTTTAATAAAACCTTTTACCATCTCATTTAATAATTCCATATCTTTAGAATCATTAACATCAGGATATCCTTTAGGAAATTTATATGCTATGTTATTTAAATATTTAGTAATTGGATCCACTATTTTTTTCTTTTATTTTTAATTAAAAGTAACATTTGCACTCCATCTAATGTCTCCATTAGGAAGTAATTCTAATTTAATATCAGGATTTCCTTCTACTACATCTTTCCCGCCAACTGATTTTAAGTGGTCTATTAATTCTAAAAATATAGAAGATTCATCATATGCATTTGAGGCATATTCTGCTTTTGACCATACATCAGATTGAAATCCTTCTTCAGCTTCTTGATCTACATCGGAATCATACATGGCTAAAATATAATCCTTCATTTCTTCATCTATTACTTCTTTTAATAGCTTACCTTCAGCTAAATATTTTTTTAAATCGAAATTTTTCATTTTATTTTTATTTTAATTTTATACTTCTACGTCTGTTGTATCATCAATATCTACATCAACGTTATCTTCAACGTTAACATCTACTTCTTCATTTTCTCCTGCTTCAGCTCCATCACCAGGTGCTCCATATCTTAAAACTCTAGCTATATGTTGAACACAATTTTCTTCCTCTGGTAAGTTAAGCAAATAATATTTTTTACCTTCTACTTGTGCAATCCAACTTCTTTGCATCCAAATAAGATAAAAATTTTCATCATTTCTTAAATTAATTCTAAATGTAGTAGGGCGAGGTGCAACCCAATCAATTGATGCTAAAAATGAATCAAACTCATGAGTTAATAAATCTACAATAACTGCTTTTAATTCAGGAAATTTAGTTAATTCATCATACTCAACAGCAGCTGCTTCAGCTTCTTTTGTATTTGAGTATACTTGTTTTACAAGTAATCTAATTCTTTCTTTAAAATCAGCTTTATTCATTATTTTCTGGATTATATACTGGTCTTGGTTTAGATGGGGAGTTATTTAAAACACCATTCATAGTTGCTTGTATAGTACTTGGAGCGTCATTTAAATTACCAACAAATCCTGGCTTTCTAATTGATACCAATGTTATGTCTCCATCACTATCTACCGTATATGATCCTCCTTCATAAGCACGATCATTTACATCTATATCAAAGGAACCTTCTTCTAATCCTCTTGATACTTTTATATTATCTTTAGGTTGTTCTAGCTTGATTGCTGCTACGACTTTTCTTGCAGCTTTTTCAGTGTCTTCTATTGTTGCGGGACCGCTTGCTTCTTTAAGACTTTTTTTTTTACCTACTCCAAATTCTTTCTTGAAATAGCCTTTAGGTAAACCTTCTTTAATTCCTTCACCAAATGCGGCTCTAATTGAACCACATACTCTAGCAGCTCCTTTTTTACCATATTTACCTTCATTATCATCAAGGCATTTATCAAATGGATATGCTTTTTCATTTATGGATTTCATTTGATTAATAGTTTCTTTGATGTCTTTTAAAGATACACTTCCGATACCTACTTTTCTTCTCTTAATATCATCATCTGATGGGGTATCTATTTTATTACCCTTTCTATCATACCCACCTACTTCATTAATATCATAATCTTTCATTATAGCACCTAAATATAATCTAGCATCATCAGTAGACATTGCTCTAACTATTGCATCAACAACATCTTCAGCACCCATCATTGCTACCATTCTATCAACCATTGCAAAAACTTCATCATCTAAAGTTTCTTTTAGTTCATCTAATCTTTTTAGAGTCAATATTGCTTTAGATAAATCTTCTAAATATTCATTAGCTTCTTTATCATCTAATTCTTCTAAATCACGTTTAATTTGATCAATATAATAAGAATTATCTTCATTCTCTTTTAAATTCTTTTCAATAGCAGCACCTCTTGTTTTTTCATAATCAGATAATTTACCATCTTTATTTAAATCTGCTTTTTTTGGATTGGTTAGTGAATCTTTTATTAATTCACTTAGTCTATCATTTTTCATAGATTCTGCTTGTTTTTTAGCCATATTAGTTGCACGCCCATACATCACAGCTTCAGCATCTTTACCATATTTGTCAACAAGAGAACGTTTGTTCTTCTTCATTTTCATTATGATTTCTTCTCTTTTATCGAGTTCTGCTTTAGTAAGCTTTTTTTCGTTGAGCATTAAAATTATTTTTTATCTTCAGCTACAGATGCTTTTCTATATTCTGAAATAAGTTTTTTTATGTTACCTAGTGCTTTTCTTGCACGGCCATGAGCTGCTTTAGAAGTTCCAGCATGTTCTGCTTTGAATGATTCATAAAGCACTTCAATTTTATCAAAAATTTCTTGTGTCATTACTTTTATTTTATTATTATTAATTTGATTTTACTACGTGTGCTCTAGTATAATATGTAATTGTATTACCTATTTGATCAAGTAGTTTTTCATCTCCCATACTTTCAGCTTTTTCTTGAGCTTTAGTTAACAAACCAAGTATAGCTGTTACATCAGAAGATTCTCCTGCTAATTCTGAGTCTACTTCAATTTCTGATTTATCAGATACATCATCAATATCAATATCTTTTTCAACATCAATATTAATATCTTCATTATCTTCAACATCTACTTCTTCAGCTTCATCTATGTCTTTCATTTCTTCATCCATATCTTCCATTTCTTCAACAGTAGATTTACCTGCTTTATGAGGTTGTGGGTTAACAGGACCACCATCAGCATCCATAGTGTATGAAGGAGAATTTTGTCTTCTAAAAGAAACTGCATCAGCTTCATCTAAGTCATCAGACATTTCAGCTAAAATTCTTTCTTTAATTTGAGCTTTAAATTCAGATAATTTCATCTTAGATGATTTTTTATCTGTTTTCATTTCTTCTTCCATGTCCTTTTTGTATCCTTCGTCCATGTCTTTTTTATACTCTTCTTTAACTTCCTCATCTTTTTTCGCTTCAGTCAAAAGTGGGTTGTTTTTTAAGTAATTTCTGTAATTAAATTCGTTTGCCATTTTAGTGTTTATTTTGTTATAAATATGTAAAAATCTATTATTATTATTATTTTTTTAATGAGTTAAATATTTTTTCTTTTAGTTCCATCAAATTTGGACCTGATGGTTTAGATCTTGGTTTTCCATCTGGTGTATAACCGCAAGAACCTTCATCCATTGCTATTGCCTGATCATAAGTCATTTCTTTTCTACCTGTTAATTTAGCAATTTTATTATCAATACGGTTTAATTTAGCACCATATATATCAGCAATAGGTCCACCTTCTGGTTCAGCTTCTTGCTCCATATCTCGCATTAACTGTTCTCTTTCTTTATTTAAAAAACCTATTTGCTTAATCATATCAAGAGATTTTTTATTTGCTTTTGGGTTCATTCTCTTAATATTATCTATTTCATTATCAGCTTTTTTTGCAGCTGATTTAGCTGCTCTCATCTTTACTAAAACAGGATCATTAATGTTTTCAAATTGAGATGATTGAGTTCCTCCTTTTGGTGCTGTATAGTCTTTTGCTAAATCATTAAACATTACCCACAAGTAAACATTACCATAAACACCTGCTGGAGATGCGTCTGATATTTCGTAATCTTCTATGTATTCTTTAAATTGGGTGTATGTTTTAAGTGCTGCTGCTTTTGCTTCTGCTTTTGATCTTTCTATTTGATCTGTTGTTTCTTTACCAAACATTGCTCCTCTACCTTGAGGACCATTATAATGTGGAAACTTAAAATATGTTCCACCTGATCTTCTATCTAAAAATGAAGAAACATCATCAGTATCTGCATCATCAACAAGTTCATCATGATATACATCAGCAGCATATAACATTTCTCTAACTAAGTTAAGAGTGTCTGGGTCAAATGATTTTGGTTGTTTAAATTCTTTTAAATAAGGTTGCTCACCATCTTCATCATATGCTGTAAAAGTAGAACTACGCATAGCATCAGTTTCCTTTTGGGAATTACTTTCAAATTCGTTAATATATTGCTCTCTAAAGTATTTAGTTAATGAGAAGTCCTTAGCCATGTTATTCCAATATTAATTTTGTTATAAATATATAAAAACTATATAAAATGTGCGAATTTTATTTTTTTAAGTTTTCTAAGTATTCTACTGTTTTTTCTAAACTTTCTAATACTCTTTCTTTATCATAACCACCAACCCACTTTTCAACATCACCCTGTTCTGTTACATAGGATTCATTAGATACTTTTAATTGTTCTGTAACAAAATCTTTAAAATCTTGAATAAAGACATCTAAATCTGAATTGTGAATATTTTTTTCATATACTTCCCAAGCTCCTATTCTTTTTAAATCTGTAACGAATTTTAAAAAACAATCATAACATTTTTTATGAATTTTATAATAACTAGGATCAAATTTATGTTTCATTTGTTTGCTACAATTAGGACAAAATAAAGGCATTTTTATTGATTTTTTTATTTCATCATATTTAGTAATATTTTGTTTGATACCTTCTTTAATAGTCCATTTACGACCATTTTCTTCCCAAATATCTCCCTCTTTATAAAATACGTCTTTTTTTGAATAACCTATTCCTTCAGTAGTTCTATCTCCACTTTTTCCTTGTACTAAATTTCTAGCACGTTGAACATCTTTTTTAGAAAATTCTTTTCTTAAAACATTATCCTGACTCATAAACCTAATTCTTTTAATTTATTTATTGTTGAAACTGTATCTGTATGTAATATACCAATCCCCCCAGCTTTTATCCATTGATCTATATTTGACTCTCTGTCATCAATTAATATACTATTAGGATCTGCGTAGTTTTGTTTATTGGCAGCTCTAGCTAATACTAATTTAGTTGAAGGTAAATTTCTTTTTCTCCAAATTCTTTTACCTATTCTAGAATAATTAGATCTTGATGGTGATGATAATAGTGTAGGATTATATTCTTTAATATAATTCCATAATTGTTTACCATCAGACATCCAATCCATACCTACCCAAAATCTAACTCCTATACCATCAACTAATTCCCAAAATTTATCTTTACCAAATTTTTGTTCATATTCTGTTGGTGGTATTCCTTTTGAAAATCTTTTAAATCTTTCATTAAAGTCTACTAATACTCCATCCATATCTGAATATATAGTATACTCTTTTTTTTCTAAATCTTCTTCTAATCCTCTAGCTAACTCGAGAGCATAAGCATTTAAACCAAATGGATCTTTATTTTTCTTTTCTTCTAATCCTAGTGATTTCAATTTAGTATAATATTTAGGATCTTCTGCTAAATGTTGTAACGCAATGACCTTTGCTTTAGCTTGTGAGTCGGTATGCTCCATTTCAACTTCAATACCTATTTTTAATTCTTTAGGATTGACATCTTCTTCTTTAGCTGGGGTTTGTATTTCATTTAAACTATCAGTCCAATTTCTAAATGTCATTGTACCTACTAAATTAGCTTCTTGTTCAATCTTATCTAGATTATCATCTTCAGTAGTATTAGTTGTTTGAACATCACCTAATCTATCTTCTAAAAATTGAGTATGATGAACCATTTCATGAGAAAATGATCTAACTATATCTTTAGGGTGTCTGCCTTCTGTATATAAAACTATAGTTTGGGTATTAGGATCATAATAAGCTGTTTTACCAAAAAAATCTTTTGCATTTTCTGAATCACCCTCTATAAATTCTACTTTAGGTAAAGGTTCTATATTTCTACCCTTTTTTATCATATAATCAGTTAGATCCTGAATCATTTGTTTATAATCTATATTCTGGGAATATGTAGCGTTTTCTTTTAATACAGGAGAAACTATATCAAATACTTTACTTTTATCTTCTTTTGATAACTTTTGGGGTAAAAATGGAGTAAAATATAATTTACCTTTTTTAGCTGCTTCCCTAGAATTTCTACCTCTCATACCTTCATCTTGAGTAGTAATAATTTTTAAATCTAAATTATTATACTTTTCAGGATTCTTTTTTAATGCCTTTGCTCTATCAATTATATCTTTATCATCATCTTCGGCACCCTCTCTTCTACCAATTATCCAATAAATAATATCTTGGGGATTATTTTTAGCAAAACTGTAAATATCACCAATAGGCATTTTTGATGGTTGAATTTTAACTTTTGGTGGTAAATAATCTTGATAAATTTCCCATATCAAAATAGCTTCAGCTTGTGAAATACCATTTCTTTCTCCACCTCCTACTAATATAATTAATTCATCAATTTCAGGATATTGTTTTAAAGCTTCATCTACTACTTCAAAATGTCCTCCAATTGGTGGTTTAAAACCCCCGCCATAAAGAGCAACTACTTTTTTATCTTCTTCTAATAATCCTTCTAATAAAGATCTTGTTAAATGGTTCATTTACCTAAAAATTGTTTTATTTTTGATTGTGCTTCTTCAGCTGGTACTGAATTATCTATTATGTTTTTTACTCCATCATCAGCTAATAATGATTTAATTTGTGCATTTATTTCAGCTTTTCTTTTATCTGATCTAGCTTGTGCTTTAGCATCTTTTGGTTTTGTTCCTTGTGGTTTAAAAGGATCTAAATATTTTTTTACTATTGATTCTAAATCCTTTAGTTTTTCATCTTTTAATAAATTTGAAACAGATACAAAATTATTACCAAAAGCATTTTTATATTCATTATAATTTTTAGTAACATCATTCCATGTACTCATTACAATAGCAGGAGCTAAACTTCTATCTTCACCCCCAGATTTATCAAATCTATCTTGATTTTGTTTTAATGAGCGTTCTAAATCTGTATAAACGTAAAGCATAAATACATCATATCCTGCATTTTCTAATTCATCTTTTAATTTAAGTGTAGCTCGACTTGAAGCTCCTGTGCCATCTAGTATAAATGATTCTCTGTTAGCTATTGCTTTAGGTAAATCTTCATCTTTTAATTTTGAAGCTGCTTGTCTCATTAATTTAGCTGATTGGCTTCTTTCTTCAGGCGTAGCATTTTTTAAATCTAAACTTACACCCGCTTTTTTTAGTAAAGGAACAAAATCTAAATCTAAATTATAGGTAGTTAATCCTGAAAGATCTAATCCTCTTAAAATAAATCCTTTACCTGCTCCAGGTGCACCTGCTAATATAATAGCTTTAGGTTTACCAACAGCTTCATTTAAAATTTCAATTAAACTTATCATATATTTTTATTATAAATATTATAAGTTCCTCTTAGCTGTAGTTTTAAATTCTGTGAATGTAGGAGAATGTCTTGGAAATTCCAAATCAAATAATTTTTTAACAGTATTAAAAATATCTAAATTTTCTTCTTGTGTGCGTTTTGATTCATGCATTTCCCATCCTTTACCTTTTATTTTTTTACCAGTTTTATCTTCTCCTCTTGATTTTGATTTTAACCACAATACACCTACTCTATCTACATTTTTACCATAACATTCTTCATAACATTGAGCATAAATAGCTCCCTGTAAATCATGAGTTATCTGTAAATTATTAGATGTTTTAAAATCAATAATCCACATTTCAGTTTTACCTTCAATTTCAATTTCACAAACTAAATCACAAGTACCTGCTACTTTAATTTTATCTGAAAATAAATGTACTTCTGCTTCAACTAATGTAGGATTATAGGTTTCCCAAAAATCAACAAATTTTAAAAACATTTGCCAAACATCAGGATTATATATAGGTACACCATTAGATAAAAAATTTAATTCCTTACCATTAAGATAATCCTCAATCATTTCATGCACTTGGGTACCTTCTTCAGCTGCTTTTTTAACAATCCAATCAGCACTAAAACCTACTTTTTTTAACCAATCTTGAAAGTGTTTTCCTTTAGGATAACAACTTAAAACATAAGTTATTGATGGGTAATATTTACCATTCCTACGATAATATCTAGCATCTGGTAAGGTAATTTGTTTTGAATCCTCACTAATTTCTAAAATCCTATTATAAGATTTTTTTATATTTCTTTTTTTCATATTGATTGTAATTTCCTTTCCATTAATTGGTAGGAGGTTAAGGGGAATGTATTTTGGATTAATTTTGTAAAATCATAAAACCCCATTTCACTAGGATCTTTTTCTTTAAGATCTATTAAGTAAACTTCTTTTCCTTCATTTATAAATTCTTCGGCAAATTTAACTGCTTGTTTCATAGCATCTGTATCTAATGCTATGTATATTTTTTCAATAGTAGATGTTACTATTTTTTTCATTAATTCAGATTGTATATTTTTACCTAATAAAGGTATAGCATTACGTTTAATAGCTATAGCATCAAACATACCCTCACATATAACTAAAGGTAAAGACCAATTGATTAAATGTTCGTTTGGTATTATATTTCTTGATGCTTCTGGGTTTTTATATTTTATATAAGGATCTTTTTCAAATGATCTTCCTGTATAATAATTTAATTGTCCATTTTTATCATATGATGGTATAATAACCATTTTAGAATATCTTCCATACTCACAATACCCTATATTATATTTTTCAATGTCTTCAATAGTTATACCTCTATTTTTTAAATAAGCCCATGCCTGTCTTCCTATTATATTTTTACTATTATTAGTTATAGGAATAAATTCATCGGGTAATTTTAAGTCATATTTAACTATCTCAGTATCCCTAACTTGATAACCTGTTTTTACTAATGTTTTTAATTCTGAAAAATGTTCAGGTAATGCTTTTACTTTTTTAAATAAAGTATTTAAATATTTTCCTTTTTCATTACAAACCCAACAATGCCAAGGATGATAACCTTTTTTATTATCTGTAAAATTAATTTCTAATTTAGGTTTAGAATGGTTACATAGAGGACAATGGAATGCTCTATTACCCCGAGCAGTCATTTTTCCTTCGCCTAATACTCTACTTACTAAGCTTACAAGTAGTTCATTTATCATATGGGGAATATACGACTATTATTTTATGTCTCCAAAGTCACGTGAAAAAAATTTACCTAAAATGTTATCATTAATGTGGGCACTATATTTATTTTCTAATACTTCATTCAAAAATAAATGTTTAGTTTCATAATAAGTAAGTAATTTTTTATTAGGTACAAATTCTAATATACGCTTTTCCCAATTTTTTCCATCATTATCAGTTTTTGATAATTCTAATATTTCTTTTTGAGATCCATAATAATCATTCCAATCTGATTCTGTTATTATTTTTTGTTTTAATGGAGTACGCCCTTTAAGACCCTGTTTAGATCTTTCTTCTTTTAAAGCTTGTAGTGCTTTTTTACCTAATTTTTTATTTCTTTCAAAATATAAAACTTTTTTGCCTATGTATCGTGTATCTGTAGGTTTATATATAACTTCGTATATAAACCCATAAGTACCTTTAGGCATATCTTCTATTGATGTTATAACCCTTCCCTGGTATATCCAGGTAGCGGTTGTTGGCATATTTATCATTTAGGATTATTAATGTAATTAATTTGTATCAAATGCTACTTGAATTTCTAAGTCAGCATTCATCGGTACTTTTGTAGGTACTGATAGTTTTCCAATAGCTAATAAGTTTTGATCATTATCATATAATCCTACAGTTGTAATATAAGGACTAAAATATGATCCTGTTGCAAAATCTTTATAAACGTAATTTGTACCTAATAGAGGTGCTTCAGATTGACTTCCTGATAGTAATGATGGATTTAATGAATAACCAAATTCATTTTCTCTTATTACACACTTATATTGATGTTCATATAAAGTAACTGATGATGAGAATCCTACAGTAAGATAATCTAAACCATTAGTACCGAAAAAGCTGCTAAAACCATTTTGACCTATTAGAACAGCAGATCCTAAGTTAGCAACTTGTTGTTGATATACACCGGCAATAGCTTCTGATGAACTTATAGGTGATAGAATAGCCATCCCATGTTCATAAATTATATTACCACAATGTTGATCATATACTTTAATACCCGTAGCATTATCTACCCACTTAAATCTAAGATTACCATTTCCATCATCCCAAATTGTATATATCTCATTTGAAAGGGTTGTCATGTCATAAACTAAATTAAAACTTTGGGGTTCAATATTACTACCCCATAACTTTGAAGGAATTGAAATTAAAGTAATAAAATTGTTATTTAATTCACTGTTTACTGTTATATTTTCTCCAATTAAAGCCGCTCTAGTTTGGGTAATAGTACTTGATAAATAATTATCATATTGTGGGCTTTTTACAGCTCCAATAGGTGTATTATTTGACCCACTTAAACCAATGTTAATATTATTATATTCAGCAAATGTATTATTTTGGGGGCCTTCTAAACCATATAATAAACTTGATGTTGATGCTACACTACCAGATTCACTTCCAAAATAATTAGAATAATAAAGCTGCATCACACTTGAATAAACAGAATTAGTATTCAATTTATTTACAAACCCTGTAAAATTTTGTGATCCTGAAACAGAAGATGCTTGACCCTGCCAATTACTTTGTTGAGAAGTTTCAAATATTAATTTATTAGCTGGAGGTTGGGTGCCAAAATAAACTTCAACCCCAACATTAGATGCTGTCATAGCATTTCCTGTAAATCTAAATCCTTTATTTGCAGAAAAAGGAGTTATTACAATATCCTTGGTTGTAAATTGTTTGTACGCTGGCATACATTTTTAGTAATCTAATTTAACTCTAACAAGTAATTCTTTTGTAAAATCTTTAACTAATGGTCTACTTAATTTTGCTGTAGCACATAATTCATTGGAATCATTATATAAACCAACTGTTGTAATAAATGTTTGAGGATTATTTTGCATTGAAGGCCATAATAACTGTCCTGTTGATCCTGAAACAAATGATGGGTTTGATGAATAATTAAAATCTGCATTTTGAGCTCTTACAAAATAAAAATCAGATGCTAATGTTTCTTGAGAATTTAAACGGAAAGTATCACCTCTTTCAAAACTAGCAGATATAGCTGTAAATAATTTACCCATGTTTGCATCATTTGTATTTGAAGATCTTCCAGTACTAAGATTAATACCTCCTGCTGGATTAGGTGCTGTATTTGTATTGGGTCCATCTAATGCTTCTCCATTTAATAGTATTAATCCTACATCAGGTAAAAATAAACCATATGATCCAGAAGCTGGTGTGTAACCATTAGGATCTAAATCTGTATAAACTGTTCCTTCTGATCCTGAAACTACTTGGTAAACTCTTCCAGCATTTCCATAAACATTTCCTGTACTTACTTTACTATTATCTGTTAAATTAATTATTCTTGTATTTGCACCATCATAATGTTGTAAAGATAAATCCATTGTACCCAAAGCTAATGATTCTTTATATCTAGCTCTTTCAATAGATAAGGCATAAAAGTATGATGATGAAAAATTACCAAATATAAAAGGTTCTGTATCATCCCCTAATACAATATTTTGATATTGTCCATATATTGTAGATGATGGTGATTTACCATCAACTAAAGCATTATAAAGTAAACTACCACTACCTTCTTCATCAGCATAAGCAATGTCAAATTGAACTGCTGCTGCAGTTTCTGTGGATGCTGTTTGGTACACATGAACATAATATTGTCCTGAATTAGATGCATTTTGAACTGATGATGTGTATGCCTCTGTAAGTCTAGGAGTATTACCACTCCATAAAGTTCCTGTTACAGAATCTATACTATTAATTATATCACTGGGTTGAAATTGAGTAAAAGCTCCGTTAGCCATGTTTTTTTAGTTTTTATTTTTATTGCATTCCTGCTGATTTTCTTAATTCTACTGGAACTTGTAATCTAGCTCCTGTACTTCTACCTACTAGAGTTAATGTAGCATATAAAACAGTTGCTGTACCAAATACATTTATTGCTGTAGCATTTAATGTAAATGTATTACCTGTAACAGTTTTGGATACGTTTGTTCCTAAAGTTTGTTGTGCATTTAAAGTATTATTAGATGCAGCACCTGCTCCTATAATATTAGCATAAGTAATATTAGAAAAAGTAGCAGTATAACCATTTGATTCTGCATTAGTTCCTTCAAAAGTTTGAGTTTGGGGAGTTATTAATTGGGACTCACCTGTTACTAACTGAATTACATTTGTTCCAACAGTTAAAGTAGGCATTACTGCTGTTGATCTAGGTAAAGTAACTAATTTATACTTCATGGTTTGAAGTTCATTAGGAAAAGCTTCTAATACAGGCATATTTTCAATAGCTTCACCATAATAAGCTGATCCTGATGGATGATTGGGGTTGTATAAAGAATAATCTACTTCATCATCTGATAAAGAAAATTGTGTTATATTAAAAGCATTACCACCTTGAGCTAGTAATTCTCTTCCTTTTTTAGTTAAAATAGCATCTACTGTTACTACTTGATTATTTAAATATCCCATTTTTTATTAGTATTTTATTATAAATATATGTATTTTTTATTTTTATTCCAAATTATAATTTAAATTAAATATTATCTAACATCATTAGGTGTATTTTGTTGGAATACATTTTCTGACTGTAATTTATTTATTATTTTTTGAACATTTCTTTGTTGTATATTAGTTAAATCATTAGGAATTAAATATCCATCTCCTGATAAAGTTAAAGCACCTTGTGATCCTGATGGTTGGTTTACATTTAATACAACCCTATCATCTGCTTCTTGTCTTTTTCTTAAAGTCATAGCGTATATTTTTGCATTTACAATTGGAATATCTAAATCAGCTGGATTTGGAGTTACTTTTAATCTATTAAAAAGGTATCCTGGGTCTAATACCTGATTATATCCCTCATCATCTTGGATCATTGGATTTACTGATGATGACATAAATACAGGGGTTGTAAGTGGAAAACCTAATCCATCTCTTGCAGACATAGGAAATTGATTACTTTGCAAATCTTGTAATATATAATTACTACCAAACATAGTACCATAAGTTTCATTAAGAAAGTCATCAGCAGAACCTCCAGAACCAAACCAAGATGCAGTAATACCAATTATTCCAGTTCCATTTACTTCACTATGTGAACTAACACCTACTATAGAACCACTAGCAAAAACTGCAGCACCACCAAGTTCAACCCCCTGCCAATACATTGTAACATTATTATGCATTGCTGCTTGATATTTTTCTTTAAGTGAAGAAAAACTATAATAACCAGTAGCAGGAAGTGGATTAATAAATACTGTTTGAGTATTATTACCTGCCCCATACCCTTGAATTTTATAACATGCTATTTCAAATCTTATATCACCATAACCACCAGCATGTGCTGATGGGTTCAAATTACTTGTCCATAATAATGGAGGATATTGATCATACCCTAATACTGTAAAATCTTGATAGGTTTTATTTGTAATTGTAGAATTACTAGAATTTGGAAAATAAGCATATGACACTCTTATTTCATCTCCTTTTTCTATTAATATTTTTTGATCATCTATATTTCTATATTCTAATAGGTTTGATCCTGATATATTCCATCTGAAGAAATTATCTTCAAATTCTAAATCCTGTTGTGTTAATATAGGTAAAGAACCTTTACCCCAAAGTGTTTGTGGCGTGGTATTAAAAGGTTGGAAAGGATTAGGTATTACTTGGGATGAAGGTATAAGAGGATATGATACCATTGGACTAGCTTCAGTTGAAATCCCAGAACTACCAAGTGGATCACCCCCTGCAGGAAGAGGAATTGTGATATTATCTGCGTATTGTTGTGAAGGATTTGTACCTACATATTCATCTTTATTTATATCTCCTAAAGATATTAAATTATTAATAGAATTAAATAATAATAAAGATTGACCTTGTAATATTAAAGCATTATTATTTAAGGAACCATCAGCAAATGCTATTCCTGGAATGTTTCCAACATTTGGACCTCTTAAATCAATTAACCCAACATCTTGATTATTACTATCTTTTATACTTCCCGTGTAGGCCATAACAACAGCAGGTGATTTAGTATAAAATTCAGTCCTGCCTGGTTTTGTAGCTACTACAAGACCATTAGTAACGTTTGATAAATCATTTTGTAAGTCTAATTCAACTTGATTTACTCCATTACTTTGGGAAAATATTGATGAAGTTAAATGAATTGAAGCAGAATTAAATGTATTTGCAATAGCATTATTTTTTTGATTAATATTTGTTAAACCCTTAGTATAAGAATACCATTTAGGGAGATTATAAAATTGATCAGTTGTTAATACATCTAATGCTCTTTCATTTGATTGGTATGCTATAAATTCTATTCCTCCAGCATTTATAACTTGTGACCCTACACCTAAATTTGTATATGTAATTACAGTTCCTCCTATATTATTAAAAGTTTTTGTAGTTTGGTTATATACAATAGTTGCTTTTCTTTCAGGCATGAAAGTAGATGACATAGGAATTAAATTCTCATTACTACCATTTATTAGGGATGAAGTTATAATTGGTGATTGTTCACTTAAAATTTCTTCAAATGGAACTTGAATTAATTGATCTATATTAAAAGTAGTAGTATTATAATATTCTTTACTTTCTAAGGATGATTTAAAGTGAGCAAAGAAAATTGGGTTACGATCAATTACTGCTGTCTTACCATATGAAGTATCACCACCCCAACTACCAGTTTCACCATTAATATATCTAACTTTATTTTGAGTTAATAAAAATGGAGGATTAGCTAATCCTGTAATTCCTGTATCTCTAGATCTTGCTATAAATAAACTTTCTGAAGGTATACCAGTATAAAAATTATAATCAGCACTTTCTAATGTAGTTCCTACATATCTTGGATTAATAATTGCTTTAGTTGTGTAATTACTATCAGGTACTTCAGCATATTCTAACAAATTATCTGCTGTTGGGTTTGCCCCCTCCCAACCTAATTGAGATGCAGAAACTAATAATGTATAATCAGATGGTATTCCTTCTTTAAGTTCAGATCCTGGATTTATAGGATCGAAATCCATATCATAGTAAAATGAACTTTCTCTACTACCACTTACATTATTAATTGTAGGATTATAAGGTGAATTTTGGAATAATTGACTTTGAGAAGGTACTATAGTAAATCCATCTCTTTCATAAAAGTGTTTAGGACCTAATGTTTTTAGAATAGGTTCAATATTTGTAATTTCAATAGTTTCATTAGCACTATCAATTGAGTTAATATACTGAAAGGAAAAACCACCATTATCAAATCCAGATCCTGGACCCGATATATAGGGTTGAAAGTCTGTATCTCCACCAGCTATATCTGTAGCCATAAATACAGTACTAAAATTAGTAGTGGTATTGAATTCCGATCCAGCACTATTCCATCCAAATTGTTGAAAAGGTGGAGGGACTGTTTCAACAGCAGAATGTTGGACTCCTATATTTCTGGTATTAGCAATATTCTTTGTTATTGTTCCTTCTAATTTATACCTTAATCCAGGTACTAAATTAAAGAAAGAACCTGTTTGTATAAAACCATAAAACCCACCAGTCCCACTATTTTGAGTAAAAGTAAATGTAACTGATGTTGGACTATTAATAGTTATGGTTGCATCACCATTATTCCCTACAGGACTCCAATTACCACCTCCTTGTGTAAAATCAACATAGGGTAGTGGTAGTGGTAATACAACATCAGGTGTCTTATCATTTCCATCAGCAAATATTCTATAAGGATTATATTGAGGTGGAATAACTTCAAAATTACTACCACTAAATTCACCATCATAAAATTCTTCTTGTGTACTTTTAATTTTATAATCTCCTGTAAAATCATCTAAATACCACCAAGCTTGTTGTGAAGCTAAAGGTTCGGGTTTTGCAAAATCAGCACTTTCTCCAAATTGAAAAATATAAGCATTCATTTGCAAAATCTGACCCGTTGCACCTATTCTCCAATATATTCTTTCATCAGGGTATATTTCTACAAAATTATTTGATACTTGTGATGGTGGGGCTGGTCCTGATGAAACATTATAAGGAAATTCAGTTGAAAATATACCTCCTCTTTTACTTGATGTTGCTTCTAATACTATGGCACAGTTTGTTAATGGGATCCCAGTAAAACTAGGTTTCCATCTAAGTTGAGATCTAAATGCTACTTCTGACTGTTGGAAGACTTTTCCCTCTGAATCTAAAGCTGTAGCTATTTTTATATTTAAAGCAGGATTAGCAGGTGGTAGTGTATCATATAAATCATACGTACTTCCTAATGATAGGGTTTTTAATGTACTACTTACATTTTTATAAAATTGTCCTTCATTAGTTATTATATTATATTTATTAACACTTCCACCAGCACTACCTGTTAAAGAACCTATTGGAATACTTGAAGTAATTAATAAATTTCTTTGTGATATTACACTATTAAATCCTGTTTGATCAGTATACCCATAAACATTAGAGCCGGTTTCAGGCGTCTTAGCTATAGGAGTATTTATATTAATACCAGGTACTGTAGTTGCTTTGTTTCGCTCTAATAGATGTTGTTTTACGATGATTCCCGTGCTTAAACTTGTACGAGCAGGAACATAATTTTTAATTGCTTTAAATAATGAAGTTTCATAGAATTTTATTAATCTATTATAATCATATTCTTTTTCAATTATAGTAGGTAATCCACCATTATAAGTAGGATCAGTAATAGTAACTCCCTGATATTTTTTAAAATAATCTTCAGCTATACGAGTTAATTCAGGATATCTATCTGAACTTTCAGATATAAATCTAGGATCAGCTATAGCATCAGAAACTACCCCATGTCCAAAAGTAGCAATAATATCATCATTTATTTCGTTTTGAAATGAAAATCCTACTTCTAATGAATTTAAATCTTCAGTATAACTAGAACTTTGTTCAAATTCTTGTTGTATGCTTCTAAAAGGTGATAAAATAGTACCATATTCATTACCATCAATTACTTGTATTTTATTTTTAATTCTATTCCTAATACCAGCTGCAGGCTGATCCATATAATTTATTTCTGTATTAGGTGCTAAATATGATGCTGTAATTGCTGCTGTGTCTGTTCCATCCCATCCTTGATATACAATATTATAACCACTTCCAGTATTATAATTGGTCATATAAAGGAATGATGAAGTATATAATGATCCTTTTTTATTAACTAAAGAAGGATGAACTGAACCTAATGCATTAGCCCCAAATGATGGGAAACTTAGAAAATTAGGTGTTCCCCCAAATTTTAAAACTCCAATTGTTTTTGTGTTTTCGGTAGCTGTTGAAAAACCAGCAGAACCCGACATATTAACATATTCTAATTCATTTCCTAATGGTAATCTAAAAGATAATAAATCATAAGAACTACCCTCCCCCGTATTTGAATCTGAATGCCCTTGTATTGATTCAGGATTCATTACATAATCATTAAATTGAGATGATGATAACGCTCTTCTATAATATCTAAATTCTTGAAAAGATCCTGAGAATCCTGTTCCTAAGCTTCTTCCACCAGATCCACCAACTATAGTATTATTAAGTCCCGAAGCGTTAGGCCATGTCATATATCCTCCTAATATAACTCCTCGCGCTGATGGGAGTGTAGAAGATTTTTTAAATTTATTCCAAGCTTCATTTATAGATGGTTTTGGACCACCGTTCATTATAATTGATGTTGATCCTTGAAATCCTATTTGATTTCCATCATAACCATCATATATATTATTTGCTACTTTTAATTCATATATATTTGCATTATTATCTTCGTTTGATGCAGATAAATGAATCTTTCTTTGTAATTGAACAGACCACCAACCCCCATCAAAAAATGGTAAAGAAATAGGATCACTTTCAAAATATCCGGGTGCAATAGCTCCTTCAGCTACATCCCCTTCAATAATAAATTGCATAGTCCCATATTGATAATCTAAAGGTAAAGCAGATCCTGAAAATGATCCAGAATTTGATCCTGAATATTGTAATACAATACCAAAATCACTATAATTTATAGCATTTTCAGAGTTTTTTACTAATAAAGAACAAGTAAATAGAGAATCGGGGTGTCCTGGTTCTTGGCTTATAGGTCTATCATTTTTAAATCTAAATTGTATACAATCTGGGACTGCTATATCTGGAGTTGTTGCTGTTTCTACATAATTAGAAGTTAAAGGAGTCCAAGGAATTCTTATAGATCCACTAGGTAATAATGCTCCTTCTTTATAATTATATGTAGTTAAAGCATTACTATAACGATTCATCCATAAATCATAATCATTTTCATCATCTTTATTTTTCCCCCCAAATTCGCTTATACGAAGCATTGTACTAGGAACACCCCACACATTAATTAATTGTCTTAACCCTGTTATAGTTCCTTTTCTTTTTACTAAAGAAACCATATTATGGAATATTCTTTTATAAATTTCTTGAGCTGAGTTTTCAATAGGATATGGGAAAGAAGGATCTGATAATGCTATAACATACCCTAATGTTGATTGTTGTTGGTCATAATAATTAACTACTGATCCGGATGCTATATCAACATAACGTGTTATGTATTCTAAGCCAGATCCATCAGCAGGAAATACACCCACCCCATTAGGATTAAAACCTATAGAATTAAAATTATTCCCATAAGTATCAAAACCTAATGATTCTATTACCTCATCAGCTAATCCTAAAGGTAAAACAGACCCAGTTAATCCTGAATTTGTGTTTCTTACTTGTTCTACACCTTCAGTATAGATATATATTTCATCAAAGGTTTGACCAACCATATTTACAAACTTAATATATTGGTCATTACTTGAATTATCTGTGATGAAAGGAGGAATTAAATAATATAAATAATCTTGGTTATTTTCATCATATATTGAAGCAGAATAAATTTGATTTTTACCCGAATTATAATAAGTACTATTCTCATTAGTACTACCAAACCAATTTAAGGCTTCAGAACTTGTAACAGAATAATTAGCATAAGGATAAGTTGTTGTACGTTTAGGCCATGCTCCTGACCCAGTTACATAATATAAATAATACTCATAACTATCAAACTTACTAACTATTTTATTTATATTATTTGTTACATTATTATAACTAGAAGAATAAGTAGGAGATCCAGGAGTACTTCCTCCTATTGTTTCTAATGATCTTAATTCATCCTCATAACTTTCAATTGAGGTTAATTTATCTTTAAAATTTCTTAATCTTTGTTCAGCGGATGAGTATTTTACAAATTCATTCCAATCCCCCCAATTTTTTCTTAAAATAATACCTTTTTGATTTTTTAAGGAATTAAATTGATAATAAGATTGTGAACTATTAGTATTAATTAAATCATTTAAATTTTTAAAATTTGTAGAATTATTAATTTTATCCTTAAAATCTATGTTATAATTAGGTCCTTTTAATTGTAATAAATTATCTACAAATTCTAAATTAGGTTGAAAATCTATTGAAAAAACTTGTGTTTCTCCTACTTTTGAAATTATTTGTAATTGTTGATCAACTTCAAATTCTAGAGGTAGGGGTTTATATAATTTAATTAATATTGATGCTGCTGTATTTGATCCTGATGATGGTAATTCTAATTGGCTATTTACCCCTATAAAATTTCTATTATTTTCAAATGAAACATAAAATTCATCTGCATTTTCTCTGGCATTGATTTTATTTATAAATTGTTGATAGTAGGATTCTATTTGGGTTGTAGATAAAAAATTATTTTGAATTCTTAATTCTGTTCTATCTCCAGATATATCTTTTATAAAATAAGGATGACCATTATAGTCTTCGGAATTATCAATTTTATCAAATTCAGATCCTAATTCATAATCTACAAAATTATATAAAGCATAATAATTACCAGAAGAATATCCTTGATTATAAATATCTTCAATTGGGTTTAATTCAAATTGATTATAACTTGAACTTGAATTAGAAATAGTAGTTCCGGATTCAGGAAGAAGAAATGAACCATTAGCATTATAATTTAAATTTTCATATAAAAGAGTTTTTGCATAATTATATATGTAAAATTGTGTTTTACTAGTAGTTTGAGAAAAAGAACCTGTTAATTCAATTGATGGAACAATAGCATCTAAACTTAATTCATATCCTTCTTGAATAAAAACTTCAGCATTTAGTTGATTAATTGATGCAGAAACTGGTATGGCCATTTTTTATTATTTATCTAATTATTGTTTCAACTTGTACTTCTTCAATATTATTAAGATTTTGTTTCCCAACACCACTAAATAATACATTATTGTCATTAGGATCAATTGCATCTTCTAAATTAGTAGCTTCTTGTATTAGTTCTAAATTTTCTCTTCTTAATTCAGCAATTTCATCTAATAATGCTTGTATTTCACTATTAATAGTAGCAAAATCAGCATACTCACCACTAGTTTTAGCAAGATACTGATGGGATTCTAATTCTCCAAGTTTAGGTATAATGTAAAAGAATTTATCATAAAGATACCAAAAATCACTTAATACCGCTAAGTCTCTATCAAAAAAAGAAGGATCAGGTACATTAACTAATTGAGTAAATTTTTTATTTACTGTTTCATTAAATTTATCCTTATTAAATCTTTGTGATTTTAATGTTATCTTTTTCATTATCCATTTATTACTTTAAACATTATATCTTCATCAAATACTTTCGTAGTACCATCAATAGTAGTTTTTAATAAAACTGTATAGTATCTTTCTGGTTCTAGTCCCCCCATATAAATATCAAAATAACTAGAGGTTGTATCAGCACTTATTTGAGTATATGTAGAATCAAATTCAATTACATATTCATTTGTTTCTGAATCTTTAATAGCATAATATGAATTTTGGGGTAAGTAATAATTTGTTAAATACCCAGATTGTGTTTGGAATACTTTTTTAGGATATTGGGGTACAGCTGCTATTCTAAATCTTTGTACACTTTCAGAATAATAAGTCCCATCATTATTATATGATGAAATAAATGCTTCAGGTTGATATAAAGTTTGCATTTTTGAAGATGTATAATAAAAGAAATCATCAAACCTAAAATCTAGCTGTGGTGGATATATTGTATTAGTATCTACTGAATAATATCTAAAAGTAGTAGTTTGGGATGCAGATGGAATAAGTTCAATAGATGATGTTTGTTTAACAATAAATCCTTCATTTGGTATATCTCCCCCACTAATTCCTTTAGACTGACGTATCCAAATATCAATAGTATTAGTTACATTAACATTTAAATCTATGGGATTTGAGTATGTAAAGGTTTGGGTTTGAACTATATCTTTTAATGTAGTTGATCCTGTGTACCATGTTCCTCCTCCTATCGATGTTCCTTGATTTTGTGAATATGATCCAGTTGTTAAAGTTGCAAAGGTTCCATTAGTCCAATTTACACCTTCTATTTTATCACTCCAACTACATCCATTTGTAGTAACCGGAGAATTACCAAATCTTCCTGTTCCCATATCCCAACTTTGTGATATTGGGTATATTTTTAAATATGAAGTTGAATTTAAATTAGTTACTACAGCAGCATAATTTTTTAAATTAGAACCCCAATCTCGTGGTTCGAAATTTTCGGCTTTTAAAGTAAATGAAGCTGTTGTTAACTTATTTGATGTTGTAGTTAGACCCCCTATCTTAATTACATCACCAGGTTTATAACCTTTACCTCTTATTGTACGAAAGATATTATTATTAGGTATTATACCTGCTGAAATAGTATTTCCAGCTAAAAATATTTGAAGTTTTCCACCTATACCATTTCCAGTTGATGCTGTTATAGGGAAAATTTGATTAGCCATAGATGTAGCTAAATTTGTTGGGTTATCAGTTATAGAAGAAAATAAATTTCCCTTAAGATGATTTATATAGTTAGTAGAATTAGCAGAACTAGAAACATAAGTATCAAAAGCATTATCTATTTCAGTTTGGGAAAACTTAATTAAATATCTACTGGTTTGGGCAGCATCATCTAATATATAAGTAGATGCTTCTAATATCTCATCTAAACCAGTATTCATTAATGTATTTTGAGTATATAATGTAGCGTCTTTTTCAGGAAATAATTTATAAATTGCCATTTGATTATATGTTAAAGTTTTTTAAATCATTAAGTTTTGGTTTTACATCTTCAGGAACTATACTTTCATCAATAGATGTAGGTACACCACCTGCACCCGGTTGTTGGTTTAATCCTCCTCCTATAACTTCTTCAATTTCATTGCTAGGATCTGCTAGTACTTCTAAATAAGTCCTATTAGGAGTATATTGTTGTAATGTCATAACTTCTAAGGTTCCCGCATCTTCATCTCCTTCATTGGTATCTATAAATTTTGCTTTTGTAGGATACCTTAATACTTTATAATTACCTCCATCTAAAAATGAAGACTTTTCTCCATTTGCGGCTGATGTTCTATTTGGGCCCCCACTTCCTCCTTGTTTTGTTCCTGCTTCTGGGTTTTCAACATCTAATGCTGTTATTTTAGTTGATGAAACTAAATCGTTAGTTGAAATATTAGCTCTAACTACTCCTTCATTAGTAGTATAATATGCATTTTCAGCATTGTATTTTTGAATAAAATTAGATGAAGGATTATTAGTTGTTCCCCCATCTTTTGGGGTACCATCTAAAGGTTGATTTTTTTTTATTTGATTATATCTTTCTAATAAATCCATATTTTTTTATTTATAAAGGTACTACTCTTCCTACAATATCAACTTGTGGATATTTTAATTCAAAAATCATAGGATCAACTGATGGATAAATAACTCCTTGGTTTGTTGCTGCTATCGTATCATATGAATAATCACTATATCCTCTACTAGCACCTGATATATTTTTTATTTCTACTTTGGTAATAGTTTGAACACCTTCAACCTTATCTAAAAGTATACTTATATCTTTTAATAATATAGGTTGGTTTATATTCCAATTATCAATACTAAAATAATTTGTTAATGATTCTATACAACGTAAAATTACATCATTATTATTAAAATTAGGTAATACTATTATATCAAAATTACATGTTATATTAATAATATATGCATCTTTAATCTTTATAGAATCATTTATCATTCTATATTCAGATAGATAAGTTTTTAAATTTTGTTTTAATGTTGAAGAAGCTGTTCTTAATTGTTTTTGAGAATTATAAGATAATACATACATATCTAAAATAGTAGGTAATTCACCTAATTGATATTCTGCTACTTTAGTAGGTTGAATGTAGGCTTTAGCTATAGTACCTATATTAGCAGGCATACTTAAGGCTCTAATTAAATAATCTTGTTGAGTAACAGTTCTTAATTGGTTTTGAAAATTACCTAAAGCATTTTGTCTTATTTCTTCTATAGTATCAGCTCCTTGACCTCCATCTGCTGCTAAAATATTATTTATAGCTACAGAATTAAAAATAGTATCTGCTAATACATTATTTGTTATATTGGGGTTGGAAAAAAATATTCCTGTTGAGTTAAAAATAGTTAAAGTTCCTGATGCTACATTAGATGCTAATCCTCCTCCTGTTAAATATCTTATTGTTAATGTTGTATCAGCAGGTGCTATACCATAAGTATCAGTAAACATAAAATTTAAGGGGGAATAAGCTGTAGTTAATTTATCTTTTGAAAATGCTAATCCTGTTCCTACATTATCTGGGTTGGGAACTAAATTTTCATCGTTATCACTTACAGTTCCAGCTCCAAAACCTATTTGTAAAGTAGTATTATTTAAAAATCTTGATGTAAATCTTCTTTGAACCTGTTTTAAATTTAATAAATTAGGAGCATCATCTTGTATAGCATTAGGATCAGTATAGCTTGCATTTATTTTTGTAGTAAATACTGTATCTTGTGCTAAATTTAACACTTCATACCATTGATTTCCATCACTATCGAATACATCTAGTATGTTTATAATATTAGAGGCATTTATATCAATTATTGGATATTTTGATGGAGTTGTAAAAGTTGCTGTTGTTGTATTTATAGTCCCTGATATTGCTTTTCTTGTCTTTTTTAATAAAAATCTATCAGGAATTGTACCACTTAAAGAATAAATAGAAATATCAGTAGGATCTTGTGATGAGGAAATTGAAAAATCACAAACATCTTCTGTTATAAATTTAATTGATGAATTTTCATTAGAAGTTATTTGGAAATTACTTGGAATTTTTAGAGCATAATCAAAATCAGGCACATATGTTCCTCCTACATTTTTTGATGGAAGCTGTTGATATAATGCAATATCTACTGTTGCAGCTGTAGTTACTTTAGGTTTATAACCTAACATATAAGCTAAATCAAATAGATTTTTTTCTTGTCTTGCATATTGTATAAAAGTTTCTTGGATTTGGTTATCTAAATAAAAAGATAAAACATCCCCCATATATGAAGCCATTTCAATAAATAACATTCCAGTTGAATCTGATGAAAAGTCATTATAAGTATTAGGAAAATATGTTTTAGAATAATTTATAAGAGCATTTCTAAATGTATTAAAATCTCTATTTGTATATGTTATATTTCTATTTAAATTTGCCATTATGATAATGCTATATTAATTTGATCTTCAGTTCCTATATTACGAACTACATAATCTAAAATAAAGTTTACAGTATTTTGATCAGGTTGATTATTAAAATCTATTTTTTTAACTTCTATTGAGGGAAATTGTGAATTTATGTTATCTCTTATTCTTGCTTCTAAAGCTGATGTTGTACCATCATTAATTCCTTCCCATAATAAAGCTCTTAAATCTGCTCCAAAATTAGGTCTAAATATTCTTTCTCCTTTATTAGTTAATAACCAATTAATTAAATTAGTTTTAACTACGTCTTTAGTAGTATATGTAGAATTAAATACTGCTCTTCCTGATAAAGGAAAACTAAACCCTAAGGCAGCACTACCACTATTAATAGTTGGAAAAGCATTATTTATTATTCTAGCCATTATTTACTATTCATTAAATTCATTATTTGATCCATACCTACATTTCCTTCAGGTAATGTTCCATTAGCTACATCCATTCCTGGATTAGGTCTAAAAGATTGTACATTATTAGTATTAAATCCTGCTGCTGTTTCACCTAAAATATTTTTATAAGCATCTCTTTTTTCTTGGGATGACATTACAGGAGTTGTTGGTGAAGGAGTGGGAACTGTAGGATTAAAAGATTCCATAACTGGGGCTTGAGTTACTACTTTTGGTGTTTTTACAGCTTCTAAAAGTATATCTTTTAATTCTTCTTGTATTACTTCTCTAACAGTTTCTTTTAGTACTTTTTTTAATTCTGTTAACTTCATCTTTAATTTTATTATAAATATTAATAGTTTATGTTTTTATATCAATTATAACCCAGTAGGTACGGGTAACCCATTTCTACCAAATTCAAAATACCATTTATCAGCTGTTGTTAAACCAGCATTTACATTATTTTGATTATATGAACTTGAATTTGGATTTCCTCCTCCAGGTGACCAGAATGGTAATTCAGAAGCTGCCTGAGCATTTACATTGTACCAATTTATTCCTAATACATTTTTAAGTTTTAAGAAAATTTGTGTTTTAGCGTATGCTTTTCTTTGTTCATATGTTAAACCATCATTGGTTGTTGTAAAATCAGGGGGTAATAAATTATCTGGTCTTAAGTTTATATTTTCAACTATATTTATTTCTGATTGGTATATGTTATTTATTTCATCAGAAGTAATTACTTCACTAGCATTTCCACTTATTGGAATTTCATTGATAATAGGTTGATTGTAACCTTGATTTTTACTTAAAAAATAATCTTTTAAAGGATCATTAAAATTAATTCCTGCACCTGCTAAAAATCTTAAATTAGCTGCTTCAAAAATAGCTTGAAAAAATGGTTTTCGTTTAGCCATTTCTGGTCTTAAACTTACAAAATCATTTCCAATAGTAGCATCATTAAATAAGTTTTCTGCTGTTAAAGCTAATCTTTCTGAATATGGGTATAATCTCCCATCGCTGGCATATCCAAACGCTCCATCATTATCCCATCTTTTTGATGTAGGATTATAATCACCACCTATATCTTTTGCTTTTATAAGTAAATTTTCAGCAGTAATTCTTATTAAACTAATTTGACCTGCTATTGCTTGATCCGTACCCTCAAAATCTGCTAAGAATAATCTTTTAATAGTTGAATCTAATACTCTATCACCTTGTTGCCATTCATATCCTTCATTAGCAACTGCTTGTTCTAAAATATTTCTAGAATTATCAAATGCTTCTTGAACTAATTGATCATAATAAAAAGCTGTTGGTCCCTTATTTTGGGATAATTCCCAAGCTAATTCATATAATTCTTCTGCTTCTTCTCTGTTAGCACCAAAAAGACTCATTAGTATAATAATTTGATTTTCTCTATAAATAGCTTTAAGTGGATCTTCTTGAGGTTCTGGTGGTGGGAATATTAAATCTTTAGTATCAATTAACCATTTCATTTCATCAACTAAAACAACATTTGATGATGAAAAAGACTCATCCCCCAATAATTTCTCTACAGGTATATTTTCATTATAAAAGTCACCATCTATAACGGATTCCTTGTTTTGTGCTATTATTTGTTTTTTGATTAATGAAGTATCTGTTGGGGGGAATGATAATCTTAAATAATAATCCCCATACAATAATCCTGGGGGAGTATTTAATAATTTTTCTAAGTCTACTTCACTTAATACTCCCTCAAGTTCAAAAGTTGTTTCTAATAAACTATCAGAAGTTATACCGGGATCTTTTTCTATACAATCATTTAAAACAACATCAAATTCATTTAATTTAGTAATTACTTCCCCAACATCATTACTAATTAATTCTAAAGCTTCTGGTATTGATTCTAATGATGCTTCTTCTTTATCTATTAATGTTCCTAAATTATCTAAGGAGTCAGCTAAGTTATTAGTTACAGATAATGGTAACCCAACACCTGGAGGTACAGATGAAGGTATTGGTAATTGTTTTATTACAGTTTTTCCAGCCTTTAAAGCTTCAACAGCTACTTCAGATCCTTGTGCAACTTTATTCAATGTAGCTATTTTTTGGTTTATTTGATCTAAAGCACCGTGTATTTGATTTTTTTGTATAACTAGGGATTCTAATTCTTTAGTTGTAGGACAACCTTCTTTAAATCTATCTATTAATACATCTAATGTTTTATTAAATTGAAATGTTGTTTTAGTTATACTTTGAACTATCTTTGATATGAATTTTGCTAAAGCCATTATAAAGTTCTTGTTGTTTTAGATTTATAAAATTCAATTGAAGTTAACATTGTTTGAGCTTGTAATCCTACTTTAGTTGCTGTTTGAGCTACTGCTATATTAGGAACAAAGGGTATAGGTGTACCTACAGTACCTAAGGCAGAAGTTAATGAAATAACATTAGTTAATAATTTTTGAAAATCTTTTAAAAATTTATCTCCTAATATTAAGGGTTCAGTAGTACTTTCTTCTTTATCTCCTAACATTATTTTAGTTCCAACTTTAATAACAAAATTAGAAGGAGTATCAAAATTAAAACCTTTTTGGGCTCCAAAAGATATTGTTCTTGCAGAACTAAGTAAAATATGATCGCTTTTAGAATTAAATAATAAACGTCCTGAATTAACAATAACTTGAGAGCCATTATATGAACTAGGTGAACTAGGAACTTCACCAAAAGAAGGAGTATATGAACTATAATCAGTATTAGATGCTCCTATGGGGATAGTTTGATTAGATGTTAAATATATAGAAGATTTATCTGTATTTATATTTTCTACTTGAGGGACCCAAGGATCGTCTTGTGTTTCTGTTTGACCATTTTTTATAATAGTAATAGGTTCACCATTAACCCCACTATTAGACCAGGGATTTAGTGGAATACTATCATTAACAGTACTACCAAATCTTATTGTATTTCCCCATCTTCCTTCTATTAAAACATCACCTTCATAAGGTTGTAAATTTCTAATTCCTACTCTTTCTTGAAATGTTAAACCCAAATTAATATCATTAATAGATTCATCAGATTGAACTTCAACACCTGCTTCAGTACTTTCATAATTTTGGGCATTGGTAGAACTATTTGCTAATGTGTTAGGTAAAGCATTATGGTGAACATTATTCCAAAGGTTAACGGTTTGGAAATAGTAAAATTGCTTACCGGCACTAACATTTTCTGCTACTGTTGGATCAGGCATTGATATTATATAAACGATTTCGTTTACTAAAGGTAAAAATGAAATATTAGAATATAGGGGCTTTGCAAAACTTAAAGATTCTAAAGTTTGATTTCCAGGATTATCAAGTTCTTCATATAATATTCCTCCCATCCCAGCATACTCCCCATATTTTTTCCAATTAAGGGGATAATCATTCCCATTTAAGGAAACAAATTTTACTCTTACAGGAATTATTTCTTGTTGTTGTGGTGAAAAAGATGTAGAGGATTTTAGTGAATTTAAACCCGTTGGAATTTTAACCATTATTTTTGTTTTCTTTATTTATTCTTTCTAGTTTATCCATTTCAGCTAATAATTCTGCTTTTTCTTCTTCTGTTATCCCAAATTCACCTTCATCATTAGTATTATTAACAGCTCTTTGTATAATAGTAGCCATTTTTATCAGTTGTTCATCATTTTTAACTCCAATTTCTAAATATTCTTTTATTAATGGTACTATTAAAGTAGCATCACCTATTTCCTGGATTAGTGGTTTTAATTCACTTATTAAAGATGAAATTTGTTCTTTTTTCTTTGTTTGATTATCATATATCTCATGAAGGATATCAGAGAATTTTTTATCACCAAATATTATTGAATCTAGTTGTCCCATAATTTTTGATTATAAATATTAATTTTCTAAGTTTTAAGACGGAAAAAAACCTTTTTCATAATACACTAAGTATTTTTCTTTAAATACTTTATGTAATTTATTTGCTATTTTTGTAATTTTAGGAGTTTTTACATCAATCATTTCTCTTATATAGATATAAAGGGCTTTTTTATTAAATACGTCTATAGCATCCCTTTTTCTAAATAATTCTAAAATACAATCTGCTATTTGAGCATCATATTCTTTAGGAAAATAATTATAGATATTTTCAGTCATATATCTTACATATAAATCAATAAAAATAGATAATCTATCTCCTTCTTTATATCCTTTATTATATAATTCATCCCCAAAATTATTATCAGATTCAATAAATTTTTGAGATGTTTGTTCTAATTTAGGATTTAAAATAAAAAAAGTATTATCACCTATATCTAAATTTTGATGTTTAGTAATATCTCCCATGTCTACAGAATCAATTCTTTTTTTATAATTTTTCTGATTATAGATTATTAACCATCTTTTTACTATAGTTCCAAAATAAGAATATGCTTTAGCACCTTTTGAGGGATCAAATAAATGAATTTTATCTAAAAGAAATAACATAATTTCATGTTGCAAATCTTCTAAATTTTCTACTCCATCTGTATAGTAAAATTTAAAAGTATGAATTATATTTTCAGTTAGTTTATAAAAAGGATAATGAATTTCTTTTGAATATATATTACTCTTAAATTTTTTATCTTTACTCAAATTATATTTAACAATAGCATCTTCAGTTTCTTGAGTAAAATAATTTCTTTTTTGTCTTTTCTTCTTTGCAGCTTTTATTATATTATCCATTTATCACAGTTATATATCTTTAGTTTTAAATCCATTTAGTAAATCTTGTATTGTCATAACTGTTTTAAAGAAAAAACCTATTTCATCATCGCTTTTAAATCTTCCTTGGGCATCTAATTTTTTTAATCTCATATCTGATACTTCTATTGCCTTTGAAAGTTTATTTAAATATTTCATGTATTCTACTAAAATATCCTCTTGTTGTTCATTTTTTTTCATTAAATTAAAAGTAGTAAAACCTAATACTACTACTAATGCAGATAAAATTGATATTAATATTATTTCCATATTATAAATTATCTAACATACTTTTTAATCCTGGGCTTGATATATTACCTAATGCTTTGGATTTAGTTGTTTTTTTCATTGTAAAATTTTCTTTTGGTTTGATTTGATTTTCTTTAAATTTTGGTAACCATTCAATTTCAAATTCAATCCTAGCAGCCATCATATCAGCCTGATGTAATATGAATGGTAGTGAAGTTCTGGGTTTTTGTTCGGGCATATAACCTTTTAAATATTTATCATTTGCTGAGTCATACAACCCATCATGGGTTTGAATAGCTACCATTTCATTAAAAGTATATTTAATACCATTATCCTGAAGTAAAAATAAACCTCTATCTGGGACTGATGAAAATGCTAATTTTTTATTAAACATATAATCTTCACCTAATTTATCTTTTCTCCATTTATCCGTTTGGGGGATATAGGATTCATTATTAGCATCACCCATTTTTCCTAAATCATGGTTAATAGCTGAAAATACTAATTCTTCAGTTGTAAATGTATCCATATCACACCCAAAAGATTTCCAAACATCTGCCATTGATAGTGAGGCATGAACTACTCTATTAACATGATCAACATACCCACCAGGAAATGCTGAATGGTATTCTTTTTTATGAGCAGCTGGCATAAGCATGATGCGTTCTGCATATGTTTCATAAAATTTAGTTAATTGTTCCTTACGAGGAGATGAAATATAAGTATCAATATTACTCATAAAATCTTCCCAATTAGATTGTATTTTTTCTGCTGTTAATTTCATAACCTTTTATTTTAATTATATTGTATCTTGTTCACGATCTAGTAATGATTTCACCTCTTGGATTAAATCCTTAGAATCATTAATTACATCTTTAAATTCTTGAATGTTAGCATTAGGTCTACTTAAAATAAACTTTAAAGTTTGTAATTTACCCTCTAGTTTATCCATTAATCTTATGCATGTGTTTTTATTTCTCATAATTATTTAGTATGTTAGTATGTTTTATATTTTAATACTTATTATCTCTATTATCTAATATCTAATATCTAATATCTCTTATTAATATTTGTACCTTAATACCTAATATTAATTTATATCCAAGATATATAAAATTTTTTGGGAATCCAAGTTATTCTGGAAGACTATCTAGAATTTTTTGAAGATGGGCACATCTTTCATATTGTTCTGTTTCTATAAAAAAAGAAATCCCTAATTTTAATGCTGTATCAAGATATTCATCAGCATATACCTTTATTCCTTTTATATGTTCTTTATTTGACATATCTATTTTCTTAATATAAGACCATGCTCTATTGTATGTAACGAATTCACCAGCTTCTTTTACATCACCTAAATCTAAAGCTTTATCTGATTTTTGGAAAAATTTAATTATTTTTTTATTAAAGTTTATATGGTTTAATATTAATTTTTTATACATTCCTACCCAATATGTAGGTGTATTTTTAAAATCCATATAAGTAGTACCATTATCTACTCCATCAAAATTATCATCGGGTCCAAACAAATGAAATATGTTATCTAGATTTATCATATGTTATAAATATATTAAATTATAACTAAAAATCCAAATTATCCTGTAAAGGATCCTCCACCACCGGGCTTATACGACTTGCCCTGTTAAATGCCGTTTAGCTAGGGTACCTCTTAGGCAGCCATTGCTAGTTCAACTTGTTCGCCAGTTATGCGTATGATCTTCATTATATCCTTACTTTATGTCAAATACCTGTACATCCCCGTATTTTATTGTTTATATTTAGTGGAGATGGTGGGAATCGAACCCACGTCCAAAAAAGCAGCTAATATAACTATAAACGATCAAATATAAATATTATACATTCCAATCTTCCTCAGCAATTTGTAATGCTAAAAGAGGAGACATACTTCCATCTGATTTAGATATAGTTATTAAAGCATAATATATAACTTCAGTTAATTTTTGTTGTTTATTTACTCTATCTAATATTTGAGATATTTCTATTATCTCATCACTTCCTACTTTATCTAAAAACTCTTCTTGAAATTTATCCATTTTATTATTATTTATAGGGTAAATATACGAAAGCTTCCTTGGGAAACCAAATGTTTCCGCTATTATCTATTTAAATCAGCATCAAAAAAGAACATTTGCCACAATCTACCTGTTTCTATACTATGACCAAAATATCCCATTGAACTATGAATAGATTGTCCATCAAAAATTACCATTCTATTATAAACATTCCCAAATGTGTCAACATCTTCATATAAAGTTCCATCTACAAAAGTTTCTTGTTGAGGGAAATAATCAAATATATTATCACTTTGAGATGTATGATATATTTTAGATTTTTTATTAGCAACAACTTTAGTACCTGTTTCAAAAGGTGCATTTGGTGTAAGAAATACCATGGCAGCCCATTGTTGAGCATCAGCATGGTAAACTAAAGGAGGAATATTTTCACTACAAAATCCACTTTGGAATACTCCACAAATAGAATAAACATCAGCCCAATTAGTAATGTTACAACCCATTGTTTCTTCAATTTTTTCCTTAACTCCATCAAATATAAATTGTTTTCTAGTTCTCCAGCCAACTCCTCCATGACCCTTATCCCAATACATTTGTTCTAATGCGTATTGCCTAACAGCATCAGCATCTTCATAAAAATTATCAATTATCCAAGCTCTTTTATTAGATTTTTTATTTACTTTAAATTTATTAGTTGTAATTCTCCCCCAATCGGAATCATTATTTGAATCTTTAAAATTGATTTTTCCCATTTTTATTTTTATTATTAAATTAGTATATATTAAAATCCTAAATATTTATCCCTTATATAATCTAAATCCCATGATGTATAAGAATTAGAATATTCTTTATTATTAAAAGGATATTTACAAGGAGATAAATTTCTCCAATTTTCCCCCCACTTTTTAGTTAAGTATTTATAATTTATTATATCAACCCTATCTAATTTTTCTTTCATTTGAGGTTCTTCTTTAGATGTTTGTTGACCATTTTTTTCATAATCCCAACAATTAGCTATTTCATTTCCATGTAAATAAGTATTATCTAACCCTCTGCAAATTTTTGGGTCTAAATTTAAAATTCTCATTATATAATCTGTATCTTCTCCATAAGCAGGATATAAATTTTCATCAAACAATCCTACAATCCTTACTCCCATTTCAGTTATAGCAAATAAATCATATGTGCCTACATTATTAGTACCAGCTCTAGGATGAATCATACTTATTTCTTTATCTTGTGCCATATTTGAAAATTCTTCTAATAAACCTGGTGAAAATGCAACATCATGGTTAGAAATTACCCAATATGGTTCCATTAAAAAGGATTTAATAATTAAATTCCAAGCTGCAGGGACTCCTAAATTAGAAGGTAAATGTGTTATATGTATGTTTTTAATAAATTCATTAGATATATTTTTTAATTTATCCAATTCTTCATTAATCTCTCCTCTTCCATTATTATTAATTATAAATAAATTATCTACAGGATAATCAATTGATAACATTAACCTTTTTACCCAATGAACTCCATTTACTACAGGAATTCCTATAACGGGTATACTTTTTTTATCTTCCATCTCTTTCTATTTTTTTAGGCCAATATTCATCCCCATAATATGTACAAATTTCATCACCAATATTTATATTTTTTTGAGCTATAAAGTTAAAATGGTAGGGAATTGAAGCATCAAACCACATTGCATTATAATTATCATCATGATTATATATACAACCAAATCCTAAGGGTAATACATGTTCAACACTATTAATTTTTGGATAATTAAATATATAATCATGTAAATTGTTACTAATAGGATCACCTACTTTTATACAATAACACGTTTCTATAATCTCTCCCCTTTTAATAAACTTATTAGTAAATACCCCGTATCCCTTTTCATCAGTCCATTTTACATATAAATTATTAGGTACTTTAAGCTCCATTTTCTTTAATTAAGTGTGAAAATCCTAAATTTTCAATAGTTTCCTTTATTGATGTTTTATATCTTTCATTTAAATTATTATTAGGATTATTAATTAATTCTAAAAATAAATCTGTACTTTCTTGTGTTTTCCCTATATGCCATCCTGCAAAAGCTTTATAATATAAAAATGCAAAATACCCATCATATCTATTATAATATTTAAATTTTTTATCACTTAATATATTAGAAATTCCTATACAAGCATATGAATACATTGTAAAATACTTTTCTTCAGCAGATGCAATTCTATCCCCACAAAATTCTAACCATAAACACATAGCGTTATAAGCTTCCGGTCTATGTGGTAATTGTGATATTGCTTGAAATATTTGTCCTCTTTCAAATACAGGCCTTCCACCTACCTTAGCCATACAATCCCAAGAACATAATAAACTCTCATAAACTAAATCATCATTTGTAGATAATTCAGCACATCTTAAGTAGTATGATAAAGCTGATGCATATTGTCCTATATCAAAATAACTACATGCTAATTCAAAATTACATATATCTTCTCTAGGATTAAGGATATATTTATTTAAATTTTCTTCTAATTTATAATTTTTCATATTCTATTTTTTCTAATATTATTTTGGGCATTTTAAGTATATATGCTGCATTATCTTGAAAACCAAAGGTAATTAACAAATCATCTCCTACCTCAGTTAACCCACAATTAAATTCAATCATAGCATCCATAAATTTAAACTGTTTAGATACTTTAACTATATTCCAATCTTTATCATAAAATACAAATCTATGGTGGTAATGGGCATCTTTTCCATTCCCAACAGGATGGTGTGGAAAAAAACATTCATGTGTAATGCATAATCTATATTCTCCAAAAGGTATTACTTGTGATCCTCCTCTTAAATCTCCTGTTTTTAATTTTGTATTAGATATTTTCTCACTCCAATCTTTTTTAACTACAGGTTCACAATTATTATTTTTACAATCAACTTTAACTAATTCTACAGGATCAGCATGTCTAATAAAATGGTAAGGCATATCTAAAACTGGCATCCAATTTTTTTCAAGATATCCTTCTTTTTCAGGAACCTCTATCCTATCTCTTGTAACTTCAACAAATCCCAAATCACTCAGTTCAACTTCACACATTTCCATCCTTCCAGTTCCAATTTCATCTATATCTCTTCTTACACCACAGGTATATAGTTTATCATCCCATCTAAATAGCCTTACATCTTCTTGTCCTATAAAATCCC
>JACKZZ010010863.1_pt1 | contig 59617 bp, 53 predicted proteins | sample 8027871 | NCBI WGS metagenome assembly JACKZZ01 (sample SAMN15724774, study PRJNA655200) | protist metagenome | isolation source: fluorescence activated cell sorting (FACS) single amplified genomes of... | place: USA: West Boothbay Harbor, Gulf of Maine | collected 2000-07-19
ACTGGCAACCTTTAGTTGGCTATTGAGATAATTTTAACGACTTCAACGTGTCTTCCACCGCGGGGAGGGGCGGTAGGTTGTTAATTTTTGTTGTAGGCTTCTGTCGTATTAAGGGTACTTTTAACACAGCAAAAACTTTTAAAAATAATACTACTGATACACACCTGGTGATTCCTGACAGGTATAAAAACGGAATCAATTAAATTTTAAATCCACAAGACGGGTTTTAAAATTTAGCAATTTTACTTTTTTTTTGAGAACAAAACCAGGTTCATTTTTTCCAAAATGATGAGTTCAAAGGGTATAATATTTCAATTCCCTAATATTTTTTATATTAGGGAGTCATCACAATTAACGCCCTGTAGAAGGGTTTATAGGTGAAAATCTTTCCGTGGATGACGTGCGAACCAAAAAGAGTTCCCAAAAGTTGGCCACTTTTGGGATATGATTAGTAATTTTATTGATAATTATCAATAAAATTTTATATATCATTTACATCAATCTCCTCTTCTTCCTCTTCAAAGTTTATTGCGTTTTCAATATCACCATCTGAAGCAACTGCTTCACTGAAGAAGGGTGGGATTTCATATTCCTTGAGCAATAGTTTAACTTCATCTTCATTATACTTATGTAGAATATCCATTTTAGTTTCTTGGAATTCCCTACGACTTACAATCACAATATCTCCTACTTTCATCCAACAACGTTTACGGAAACGTCCTGGAATAATCGCAATGAACTCATTCTTATCAGGAAACATCACAGTAACTCTACGGTCCCCAAGCATCTTGGTAATTTGTGCGTATTCCTCCATGTCTTGTTTGTAAATAATTTGTCTTTTAGTTGGTTGGGATGAACTACCCTTATTCTTTCCAGACTTTTTTTGTTTGGCAGGCATGTTATACTAATTTATAAAGCAGTATAACTTTAGATTCAAAATTACAAATTTTGTTCTTCTAACCACTTCTCGCAATCCATTGCAGCTCTACAACCTTCGCCGGCGGCAGTAATTGCCTGTTTATATCTCATACTACTTTCACAGATATCACCACAAGCAAAAATACCAGAAACTGATGTCATTGTATTCTCTTTTAGTACGATGTATCCTTCAGAGTTAGTTTCTAGTTTTCCATCAAGAAAATCTGTGTTTGGTTTATGTCCGATTGCGATAAAAGCACCACCACACGAGATTTCTTCTTCAGTGTCATCTTGTGTGCTTTTTAATAGGGCTCCACGAAGGTTGTCTGAATCATTAGTAAGCCACTTTTTAACAACAAAGCCTTTCTTCCATTCAACCTTTGGATTGTTTTCTGCTTTTTCAATCATAATTTTACTTGCTCTCATTTCTTGGCGGCGAGTAATTATAGTAACTTTGCTAGCGTACCTAGTTAAAAAAGTAGCTTCTTCCATAGCAGAATCACCTCCTCCTACTACTAACAACTCTTCACCCTTAAAGAATGAGCCATCACATGTGGCGCATGTACTAATACCGTTTGAACGTAAAGAATCTTCTCCTTCTGCGTTTAACCATAGGGCAGATGCTCCAGATGCTACTATGATAGAATGTGTTAGTATACTATCTCCACTGAACAAAATAATTGTGAATGTTTTATCCTCGTTTTGTGAAAATTCTGAAACTAAACTAGAAAGAATCTCAGTACCAAAAGTTTTAGCTTGTTCGTCCATATCAACCATCATTTGAGGTCCCTGGACTCCTTTGGGATAACCGGGGAAATTTTCTACATCTGTAGTTGTCATTAGTTGACCACCAGGAAGAGGTCCAGTAATTAAGAGAGGTTCAAGCATAGCCCTCGCGGCGTAGATAGCGGCAGTATAACCTGCTGGGCCACTACCAATAATAACAACTTTTTTAATGTCTGTCATATTTTAATTATTTATTATGATTTTATAAACCATAATAAATATGAACTTTTGGACTAATATTAATTATAAACTTTTGTTAATTGTTATTGTTGTATTATTAGGTCTTGTTATACAATCATGTCAGCTTTAATTGTTGGATGGTACTGATAGTTTTCTAATATAAAGTGGTTTGATTCAAGGAAATCTATATCTTCGATGTTATAGATGTTTGGTATTTTAAGTGTGGGAAACTTAAATGGTCGTCTGCTCATTTGTTCTGTTGCTTGGGTGATATGTTCTTCATATAGATGAGTATCACCCATAGTCATATTAAAAAATCTAGGAATTTTATCTGTGAGTTTTGCGACAACCATGAGAAGTAGTGCAGATGAAGCAATATTGTAAGGAACACCGAGAAATGTATCTTGACTTCTGTTATAACAAAACATGTCTAGATATTTATTTTGGACGTAGAATTGAATTGTAATTGAATGACATGGATATAGGACACCCTCTTCTGCTTGTTCTGGGTTGTAAGTAGTAATTAGGATTCGTCTGGAACCTGGATCCTTTTTTATGAGGTTAACTACGTTAGCAAGTTGGTCTATACCTTCTGTAGTTTCAAGAGGTTTGCCACCTTTATTTATTTTATAGTTAGCACCATAATATCTCCATTGATAACCATACATTGGTCCCATTACACCTTTAGCGTAGGGTAAATTTCTTGATTCTAGGAATTCATTTGATGTATTACCCTCCCAGATACGAACTTTTTTATCTGAAAGAATCGTTGTATCGGTATCACCTCTAAGGAAAAATAGGAATTCTTCAAGAATACCCCTAAGAAACATCTTTTTTGTTGTGAGTAGTGGAAAACCGCTTCTCAAGTCAAACTTGAAACTTTTGACAAAAAGACTTCTGGTAAAACCATTCCTTCCCTTCCTAATTTCACCATTATCAATAATATCATTTAGTAAATCAAGATATTGTTTTTCACCATCCTTAGCCCTTTCCATGACATAATGATCGAACTTGTCATACTTTGTGTGTTCCGTAATTACAAAATTTTTGATTAACTTTGGGTCAAAGTATGTATCTACTTGATAAGTATCTTTTAGTATAGATATGTGAATTTTTGATACAAGGGTATCAATTGATAGGGCGGTTCTATAGATTTCGGCACCACCTGCTATAAACTTTTTTCTGTGTTCAATAAGATTAATTTCTGATAATGAGTTAATAATTATGGAATCATTCTTCCAAGATGATGTATTGGGGATAGTTTTACTGAGACAAACAAGTTGTCTATTTGGTAAATGGGGTAAAGATTCAGCTGTCTTTCTGCCAACCACGAGAATAGAATCATTTGTTTTTTCTTGGAAGATTTTAAGTTCTTCAGGACATTTCCATGGAAGTTTATTTTTGTATCCTATACCGTAATTTTTATCTACGGCAACTATGAGCTCAAACATTTTATTTAAATGCTGTTAATCATTTAAATAAATTCAAATTCATATCATCTCCCTAACTTTCATTAGGCACTTGCCAAGAAGATTTCTTCCCGGCCATTCATCTGGGGACATTCGTTTTGCTTCATATTCTCTAATTCCTATACCCCATATATTATCGTATGGGTTAGCTTCAACTAATATGCTCCCTTTAGTGCTACGTAGGAACTCTCCCATTTCAGGATTTTGCGAAAACTTGTAGAATAAACCTTCAATCACAATTTCCTCACAGTTATCGTTCCAAACTTGTTGGTTGAAGTTCTTTACTTTTCTACCCCAAGCCTTGGCATTTTTTGGTTCAGGGTTGTCTAGAATTTTTTGAAGGGCGTGGGGGTCGTTGAATAGTCTTGCTTTTTCTGCCATCATCCATACTTCATTGTTTTGATATACGAATATGTTTTCTTGGTTTGCTAGTTCTTTTTCACTGACAAAGGGTGATTCTGTCCAGTTAGATAGTACGTGTTTAGGGCCATTTCTGGGGTGGTGTCCATAGAAGAATATATGAGAATCCATAGTTAATTTTATACTATATTATTAAAACAAAATTTCATTTTTATAATATAAATGAGTGATTTTTTAGGAAAAATTAATAGAAAAATAGGTGATGATTACAAGGTATCTCTTATGTCAGATGGTTCTTATTTAGTGTCTGAGACAAAGACAAGTAAAATGGTTGGGGATGTTGAGGATGTAGTTGTGGTAAGTGTGGAAAATATTAGTGGTGAGATTTTAGGGGTGGTGCAAGTTGCTGGTACTACAAGTCTTCAAGACGCCTTGGATATTATGATAGAAAATGGTATGGTTGATAATAGATTAAGAGAGCAACTAAGAACAGAAAATGGTAAAAATTTACGTGTACCAGAAAATATTATTATTAATACTATATTGGGTGATGATGGTAATGTGAGAATATTTAAAACTCGACTAGAGTTTCCATTAAATATTACAATGATTAATTATATAGAAGACAATCAAAACGAATTTCAAGAATTCGTTGAACTTATTGAAAAAGAATATGATGCTGCTTACGCTGGACCAGAACTTAGGGAGGAACAGGAACCATTAGACTGGAGTACGGTATGTGCGAGTTTATTTGACATAGTTACTCCAAATGTATTTTCACCACTTGAACCTCCTCCCCGAAATGAAAGACTTGAGATGTATCCTATTGAGGTTTTTGTACCAGGATTTTTATCACAACAATTAGCTAATTATTTAGGAATTGAATTAGAGACTATTATTCAGATAGAGTATGATAATTATATTAATGGTCGGATACGTTCAGCTGATTATACTCCTGACCAAAATAGCCAATGGTCGGAGTGGAAAGATACAATTGATGAATTGTGTAGTGAAGACCGTGAATTTAAGAACAGGGTTCTGGGATTAATCAATAGGGATAATGTTGATATATATGATGAAGACGATGAATAAGTATTTAACAAAGAATTTTATTACATATATAATAAAATGAGTATTTCAGGCGATGACGAAGATTTTGATTTTATGTTTCAAGATGACGAACCTAAGTTTGGTGAGGAGTTCGCAGTATTTGAGAGAATAGGTTTACCTGGTGGTCAATTAGGTGGTATAACAGGTGTTGATGGTAAAATTGACAGAACTCTTCAAGACCCATTGGAGCGGTTTCAGGTATTTGTGGATGCTATTAGTAGGGATTTGATGGGACAGAATATTAGTTTAGACGATGATGATATTCAAAAGATGATAGAAACGGCTCGGACCCTTGACAAAATTAAGTATAAAAATCCTACGGCATATGTTTTGGGTTTTATAGGAAGTCGTGGTGGTTCGGACATTAGCAAAGCCTCTATTGAATATGCTATAAAGAAGGCTTTACCTCTAACATCCGAGGGTGAATCTTCTGTTCAACCAGAGGATGTAATTCGTTATAGTAGATTATGGTTAAAACTAAGTTAATAAGTTATTATGTTTTCATAATAACTTGAAATTAGTCGTCTTCGTCTCCATCCATGAGGTCATCTGAATAATCATTGTGTGAGCTTGATAGAAGACTATATTCATCACTTTCGTAATTAACTTGTGATACATTCCCGAATGAATTGTGTATGTATCTGTCATCAAGGTTTCTGACAGCATGTTCTGCTGTTTCTATAGCACATGATACTGCTTGTGGTGATAGATGTGCGTATATTATACGAAAATCTTGTCTCATTCTACCGTTTTGTGTCATAGATGCCAAAATATCAGACATGATTTCTGGGACTAATAGTGGGACAGTTTCCATTATATCATTATAAGCTATTTCTTTTTGTTCTTCTCGCACTTCTGCTTTAACCTCAGACCTTATTTCTTTTTTGAAATATTCTTTTGTTTCTCCCATTATCATTTCCTGTAGAATCGGAGGAGCACCATTCATTGTAGATGCGAGTTTTTGATAGCATAATTCTTGAAGTGTTGATACCATAATATACTTTTAATCATAATTTTTAAAGTGGAAATCAATTTTATTTGTAAATTGATTTCCTACCTGTCTGTGGAAATTTATTAACATGAAATTTTCTTTAGTTCTTTTAGGTATTTTTCCCAATTATCATACATTAAATTTTTGTCTAAGATAATAGTAGGTGTAAAGTTGTTGTCTAAATTATATAAGTCTTTTTTAACGTCTATCTTCTTGTGGGAGATTTCAATTCCATCAATATTTTCTATTTTACCGTTTTTGTAATCAACATCTTTGTTTGTTATAACTTTAAAAATCATACCAACAAAGATAATTGACAGAAGATATCTTGCTTGTTTTAATGTTAGGGAGTGTGTATTTTTCATACGAGCAACGTATAATTCTATGAGTAATTCTTTGATATTTTTCTTTTTAATGTCGTTCCAGTTTTTTCGTGATTCTGTGATATCTTCCTCTATGTCTTTGAATATCTTACGTTTTTTGGATTTTTCTAGTGGTGATAGTAGTCCTAATTTATTGGTTAAAAGGTCGTATACATCGTTATAAACATCTTTTGGCAATTTTTTCTCTATTTTGTAGCTAAACTCTTTCTTTTTGTAGCTACAGCATAGAAAGTCTTTAGAAATGTATGTTCCATATGGTGTCTTACCATATGCTAAGTCCTCAAAAACGTTTTCCCAAAATTTGTCGTCAGTAAACTGGCAACACTCTAAGAATATGGGATAGATAATTTCTCTCTTGATAGGCATAACTTACTTATTATATTGTCAATAATTCTTTAGGTAATTAAGATTTTTAATTATGATACATAGATCTGACATTTTTAAGAAATAAAATTGAAATTAAAGGTTTGATAGTCTTAAATAAACAAAAATGAAGATTCAATTTATCAAACGTAGTGGTCAAGCTGTAACCCCAACTCGGGCTTATCCAACTGATATTGGTTTTGACCTAACTGCTATCGGCTTAGAGAAGATATATGAAAACGGTGTAATGTTGTATGACACTAAAATCGCCGTAAAACCTCCTCCAGGATACTATGTAGAAATCTTACCTCGTTCTAGTCTGTCTAAGACTGGTTGGATGCTTGCGAATAGTGTTGGAACTATTGACCCTGATTATACTGGAAATTTGATGATTGCTTTGGTTCGTGTTGTTCCAGATGCTCCAACACTTCAGCTACCTTTTTGTAAGTGTCAGTTTGTCTTGAGGAAAGCTGAATATGCTGAAATGGAGGAAGTTAATGGTGAGTTTAAGGATACTGTTCGTGGAGACGGTGGGTTTGGAAGCACTGGGGATCGTGTTAATTAAGTTTTTATCTTCATATACTTATTATTATTGTATGAAGATAATTTAGATGCGCCCGTCAATTCCATCGGGAAGTGCTCTACAGTATTTTCTACAATTTGTTAATCCTTCGCCAGTAGGTTTAAAATATGAATATGGGCCATGGTTGGGATTCTGGGGAGTAGTTGGTTGTTTTCTATAATCTGGAAGACATTGTCCGGCGTTATCACCGACTTGATGACAACGAAAAGAGCGTATTGTATTTTGTTCCGCTGCTGTAGGAGGTTGTGGTCTATATTCGCAGAAATATTTGGTTGTGCCACGTGGGTCTCGTGAATAACGAAGCACTGTATCAGAGTCATTACATAGGTATGCTGTATCATCAACTAGTTTGCCTCTCGCAACACATTCCGTTGAAAAACCAGCGTTTGGTTGGAACATGATGTAAGACTGAACTAATTCTTTACTACATCTTCTTGCCTGACCGTCTTCTCCTTGGTTACCCACCCAATCCCAATCACCATCCTGTCCTTTGTTATCACCGCCAACACTCCAATTTCCATTCTGTTCGCATGCACCAAGACTTAGACTTCTACAACCGTTGGCGACTTGGTGATCTCTTGGTATGTATTCATAATTACCAATCATATGATCCCTTCCGTTATTTCGCAACCACGTATCACTCGCAGCTTCTGTTCTAACCATTCTTTATTTATACTAATATAAAAATGAATTTAATGAAATAGAATCTAATATAAAACAAATGAAAGTTTATACAAGAACTGGAGATGTTGGTACATCCTCATTATATGACGGAAAACGTATTGCTAAAAATACTATTATTTTTGACTTACTAGGGGAACTAGATGAATTATCATGTAGAATTGGAATGTTATGTGTTCTGATTCCAATTACTGGTTTTTTGGAAGAACATGACAGAGATGGTCTTGTTAAATTCCTACGAGATGTTCAAAGTACTATTCAAGATATTAATAGTATAATTGCTACAACAGACAAGGAGGGTAAGACTCTTCCTGAAATAATAGAACAAGATGTGTTGAAGATTGAAGAATGGATAGATTTTATAGAGTTTTACAATCCTAAGCTTACAAAGTTTATTCTTCCAGGTGTAAGACAGGAAGATTCTCAAGCACAACTTTGTCGTACGCAAACTAGAAAGGTAGAGAGATATTTATGGGAACTACATGATACTGACAGTAAACTAAAAGTGTATAATAAAAACAAAGAACAACTAGATTTAAAATCTATAACTATATCGCAGAATGTAACTAAATATATTAACAGACTTAGTGATTTTTTCTTTGTTTTGAGTAGGTATCTGTGTTCCGTTCAGGGAGTTGAAGATTGTTTTTATAATAAATAATATTTGACGTTTAAAATTATATAATTTTAAACCTCCGTTTAAAAGAATTACTACAGATGGTAAAATGGCAACGACTAAAACTTATCATCTTGATAATCGTAACCAAATGATAGACTTAAATGGTTCTGAAGTAAATTTTGCTTTAAAATTTAGTATAACAGGTGTTAATAACGCCCCTTTTTATGCGGTGGTTGTGGATCAACAACAACTAGATTCTAATGCTGAATTACCATATAAATATGCTGAGAATGGAACTTTATCTGGTAATCTCGTTAATGATAAAAATTCATACAAAAGTTTTATTTTAATCTTGAAAGCAGACCAAGAATGTGATGTAAATATTACTACAGAATTACGCCAAGTTCCACCAAACTTGAACCAAAATGGTCAAGGTGGGCCAAGACCTCAGGGACCACCTCAGGGAGGTATGCCACCTCAAGGACCACCTCAAGGAGGTATGCCACCTAAGATTAGTCATTATGGTAATAAACCACATACCCATGAACATTACAACGGTCCTCCACCAGAAGCAAATAATAATTGGAAGATATTTGGGACTTTATTACTTTTAGCAGTAGCTGGTGGTTTATATTATTATTTCTATAAACGCAAGACTACAACTGTCCAATCCTCTGAATTACACCAACCAGTAATGTCTATGATGCCACCCCCAGTAGTAGTTCCACCTCAGGTAGTAGCACCACCTCAGGTAGTAGCACCTCAGGTAGTAGCACCGCCTCAGGTAGTAGCTCCACCTCAGGTAGTAGCGGGTAATTCAAAACTAATTGATAGACTAAATAATCTACGCACTTAAAAAGAAGATTTTTATAATTAAAAATGTCGACTTTGCCCGAGGTACTTCAAAATAGTATCCATCTTTTAGAAACCAATCTCAATACCAGCTTTGCGGAACAACTGGGTGATATGCTCAATAATAATGGTAGTGGAGAATTTTTGTGGCGTCCACCTGTGGATGTATTTGAAACAGAGACCCATGTTAAAATATTTTCTAATGTTGCTGGTATAAGTGCTGATGATATTAATGTTGATTTTTTTAATAATTTGGTAGTTATTACAGGTGAAAGAAAGTATCCTACTATTGATGATACCATTACTCAACGTCAGAGGGAGATTATTTATGGTAAATTCAAGAGAAATATTAATTTACCCTTAAGTATTACAAATCGTGATAGTGTAAGTGTAAATATTAAGGAAGGTGTATTATCTATAGTAATTAATAAGGCTCTTGAGAATGCTAATAGATTTTCTGTGAGACCAAGTTCAGTTTAAGTTCAGATTAATTTTTATATTCTTGGATGAATATAAAAGATGGTTAGTATAGGTCCAAATTCTCAGTCCATGAATTTCAGGCATATGTTTGATATGCCTGATCTTCGTGGTCCTTTACCAGTTTTAGCCCATAATTTATATTCTTTGTCGTATTTTTTAGATCTTAGCACAGATTTTACTAAATTTCATTATATTCTGAAATTATCGGGAATGGAGGGGCTTTATGATGATCCTCAGGCTAACATGACACTTTTAGTTCCCAGGGATGACAAACTTCAACACATACCTGACGAAGTTTTTATTAATATGGATAAGGGGACAGCTCGTAGTATTATTAAATGTTCTACATTAGACAGAAAAATAACAGGAGCTATTCTTGAAGATAGTCCATCTTCATATTTTATGACAAAATTACCGGCGGGTAGGTTGTTTGTAACAAATATGAATGGTAAGACATATATTAACAATAATATAAAGGTTATAGAGAAGGATTTAGATGCCGTAAACGGAACAGTGCATGTTATAGATAATCTAATCTGGCCTGATATTCCTTATACAATTTAATATAAGACGTTGTAATTCATATAATTTTTTGAAAATTATATGGTAATTTTTGTTTAACTTCCATGGAAACCGTGTTGGTTTAGCATACCAGGATTATAATTAGCACTTAGAGCTTGTTTGGTGTCAGATGGCATACTGGTAGCTCTAGAAACTGGTTTGATTCTGAACATTGCGGAGATTTGGATTATGGGATTTGGTTGGGATGGAGAAAACCATTCAGCAACACGTGTGCTAAAAAGTTCTCTTTTATTTCCACCACCACCGCCATGTCCTAAGTATACAGCAAATTTCAAACTTTGATTTGGATTAAACTTCAATGTCTGAGACATACCATCGCCATCAATTTTGATAAATGTTGAATTAACTGGGTTAGGAACATCATCAATAGTGGCACGGAATGTCATAGAAATTGCGTTTGGGTTGTTTGAGGGAATACTATTGGCACCTCCAGAAGTAATACCATTACCTTCAGCGTTTTGAATTTCTACATAAACGTACTGGTAGAATGAGATTAAACTTCCAAAACCAACATCTAGATATTGATTTGGTAAGATTAAGTTAATAAGTTCCATCTGGTAATTGACATTTGGAGCAAGTCCCATATCGTTTTGGTTTAATGGATACTCATTATCATAACTGAATGGTAGAATGTAAGCTTGATTATTGGAAAGAGTGTATGTAAAACCTGATGTGATTGGGTTTATAACAGGAGCACTAACTAAACCACTTGTAATAGCAAAAGTATCACCATTAGCAATAGCAGCAGAAAAATTAGGAAATCCTGGGTTAATAGTAATAATAGCTGAAATCGCCCCAAGTACACCAAACACAATAGTATAATCAGAAATTGTTCTGATATCATTAACAGCAGCTCCACTAGTAATTCTAATTAGAAGACCAGTATAATATTGTTGGTTTCTATCATTAAAAATTAAAGGGTGAGTTCCAAAAATTCTATTTGTTACTGGAAATTGTAATGTTGTAGTACTACCGCCAATAGCAGTATCTCTATAATCAACATATTTTGTGATTCTCCTTGTTTCCGTATTGGTATAGATATCGTATGTATCTCCGGCATTAACTGCTATATTAAATCCCAAGTCTAAAGTAGCAACTCTTGTCGCTGCGTTGTAAGCAGATATAGTAGTAATTTGACCGGCACCATTCCCTGATTTTATTCTAATTTTAGCGCCATTTAGGGAATTATTTGGTAATGATGCGGCACCTGGAATAGCTGCATTTAGGGTAACACTCGTAGTACCACCTGCGGCCAATGTATCATTACCTGCAGTAACGTATTCGTCACCTGTTCTTTCTTGAATTTCTAAGAATCCTCCAGCAACAAGTTCTGGATTTGGAACGCTATTTGCGTTAGCTAATGTAAGGTTAAAAGCATTAAATACAACAGGATTATTTGTTGCTGTGTCATTATCCAAGCTAGCAATTACTGTAATTGGACTGTCTTTTCTCATGGAATATAAATCAAACTCACTCCAATCATCTGCGGCTCCAACACCGTCTCCACAAGGACCAGCAACAGAAGTGGGTGTTCTTGATCCAGACGTATCTACATAAGCTATATGAGTAATTGGGTCAAAACTTTTGATTGGTCTTGATTGACTTCTTGTTATATTATAAATTCTGAATTTAATGTAATAGTTTGTAGCAGCGGGTGAATCTGGAACAAAAATAGCTGGATTGTATCCAATAGATTTGTCCAAGTCAGTTGGGTCTGTAATTCTTAGAACTGTAGAACCTGGGATAATTGTTCCAGACAATTTTGTATCTAATACTATTCTGGCTCTGTCATTTCCAATGTATTCATACTCTGCGACTCTAGCACGATCGGTACAGGGTTCGGAAGCACTTGCAAAGTCATCAGCAGTTAAAGTAATAACTAAATCAGAACTTGCCGTTGCGGCACCAGCAACAGCTGCAAATTTAGCAGTCATTGTTGCCTGTGGAACAGTAATAACATCTCCTGGAAGATATTCAGTACCACCTGTAACAGTTATACTTGTAACAACTTGTCCTATATCGCCAGTTCCCTGAGTAAAATTAAAAGCAAAATCTGTTCCATGACCACCAGTAGCTTCTCCAGCAGCAATACTTAAAGTAGGATCAGCAGCTATACTTGCTCCAGCTACCGCTGGATTTGTCGTAATACTTGCTAATAATGCGTCAGCACTAGTTAAAAGTGTATGTGAACCATTGTCTACTACACACAACATAGCTCCGCGGTAATAATTATGTGTGAGTTGTAGAGCACCCCTACCTGATGATTTACTACTTGTTGTGTTAACGAACAAAATAGTATCAGAATAGGCGTTTCCCACTGAACCACCGTTACTTACTGTTACTGGAGTTGCGGTGACAGCAAGAGTCTCAGGGACGACATCAACGAAATATGAACCAGGGGATATTAACGCAGTGTCATCTATTCTTTGGGCATTAAATTGAAAACCATTCCATTGGGTTGATACACCATCAGTAATACTTGGTGATGCCAAAGAAACAGGGTCAACTGCTTGTAAGGCATCTTTCTGACCGGCACCAACATTTTGTATCTCAAAACTTGCTGGTTCAGGGAACTTGTTCCTATCTCTCCGAAGCGAAGTTATTTCTATAAATTGTGTAGTCATTTTATATTTATTAGTTTGAAATATTATTTTAGATTACTATAATAAAAAATGTATTCTTCCTATGCTAAAATGGGTAATCAATGTTCCTCTCAAACAATCGCATTATCCAGTAATACTAAGTTTTACAAACCATTTGATGAAATATACTATACTGACTGGAGAAGAACTTTTATACTAGACAACGATTCTATTAAAATGCCTCCAGACGGAAGCAACCAACAAATATGGCAACAACACATATCCCCAGATGTTAACAAACAATTTAACGTAAGAAACAGTTAAAGTAATTATTCAAGTAATTATTCAAGTAATAATATGATTATTTTATATTATTACTCTTATTGTCTTTTTTTAGAAAGATAATAGTGTTTAATTAGCCAATGTAAAACTACTATAATGATTGCCTTAAGACCCAGCATAAAGTAAAACGAGTTTTTAGTTATTGGTATTATAGAATAAATTATATTATCAATTTGTGGTAGAGAAATTATGATAAATAATATCGCAAATATTACAGAATCTTTTAACTCCTCAAACACAAGCTCTAGGGTAGTATAGTTTTTCTCAAACAAAGAGTTAATAATCTTTGCTTCGCTGAGTGAGGGTTGGTTTTTATCAGTTGGTAACTGGGTAATTGGGTCTCCACCATTATTAACAGGAATTTGATTGTTGTATTGGATAGGTATAGACATTTAAGAATTCTTTAATAAGGTTTTAAACCAATAACTTTTAAATAGAAATGTCATTATCAATAAACAAGCTTAGTAAATTTTTAGCTAATAACAGACTAAACATCACAACAATATACACTGTAGGAGGTCAATGTACATATTTAGATATCTCATGTACCAACGGTGCAGAAAACTTCCTACTCTACATTCCCAGCAAATACGAAATTCCAGTAGGAGAATCAAGTAATGTATATAGTCTAGAATACATTGAAGTCAACGAAGACGGAACTATACCAGAAAACTACGCAGGAGAACCAGACAATAATGACCTAGAAAAAACATACAATGAAATAGATCTTAGCTCTAATTTAGTTCAGGAAGACATGGTAGAGCACTTAGAGGAAAGCTATCAACATACTCTGTCATTAAAAGATATAACTAAAAAAGATACGAATGAACTAAAAGCTATATTTAGACAATTGAAGAGATTCAAGTTCTGCGTACAGAGTCTAAACTATAAATTAGCAATAACATACAAGAACTATATATGTTGTATCAGAAGGGATGACACATTTGAAGGATTTCTAATCAAAAACTTTAAAGGAACGGACCACAGAAGCTTAAGAATAACTATTGATTTAGAAAGCTTATACAAAAAGAGTAGTTCTGTAGAGATAGATGTTAGAACCGTTAAGGAAGGTATATATCAAGTATTAGACAAAAACCAATTCAAACATACTAATAACTTACAAAGACTAATGGAAAATAAAGATACTTTTGGGAAACTTTGTACCAAGATTATACAAAAGAAAAAGATATTGATGGATTATCTGAACCATCTACAATCTCTCTTGGATAATCTATGCCACGTAGAAAAAGCAAACTACGACAAGATAACTGAAATTGGGAACATGTATTCCAACGATGGTGGTATCAAAGGATTACATACAGATATAGAACGAAGCCATGTCATTGCTAAATATGAGAATGAGATATCTCGTATAAATACAACGAAGAAAGATGTTGTTAACAATATTCATTTGGTTCAAACATCTTTAGAGAATGTATCACTAAAGATGGACAAGATATGTTTTGATAACACTGTAATGTTGGATGCTATACTTAAGAATTTCGTTTTACTTGGTGAAATATAATATTGGAAATATATAAAATATGGAAGAGACAACATTTAATTTAGTTTTATGTGCTGTGGTAACTTTAGTTATTATCGTATTAATAATTATGTTATTTAGCAAGAAAGATTCTTATACACACACTGGTGGAACCGGTAGTTACGGCACTTTAGGACTTAACCGTCACCAGAGAAATAGATATCATAATCCACAAAATCTTACACAAGTCAGGGCGTCTCGTATGAAGCAAATCAACAATTTAGCTAATAACCCATTCCATGGACATGATGATGCTAAGGGTATCAGACATAATGTAATCTTAGACTCAAATAAATACGAACAAGATGATATGGAAGATGACCCAAGTGAAGATAGTGTTACTCAAGCAGATTACAGAAGAACCAAAAGTAGGAGAAGTTAGATTATAATACGTTTTTATCGTATTATAAAGTTAAATAATTTAGTTGCACATGCTTCTAACGTATTGTTGGTTGCAGTTGCCTGCGTTGGCACCGTAAGCGTTAGTAATGTTGAAGAAACCACTGCAGCTTGGTTGAGCGCTACCATGGGTTAGCGCATCATAGCCTGGCATACCGTACGCTGGGACAACGTACATACCAGTGGTGGTGGACGAAGGAATTGGTGGAGTGCCCATGAGGCCGGCCGCACCCTGATTATTGTATCTACCGAGCGACGCGTAGGCACACGCACCGCCCGAAACTTGACTTCCGGAATATTCAGACATTTTATTTATTCCCAACATTTTAAATTTTTCATATTTTTCATATTTTTCGCTTCTTCCCTTGCTAATTTATCAACAAGTTCGTTATATTCATCTCCATTATGAGCTTTTACCCAGTTCCAATCAATAGTTTTTCCCTTACTAACCTCATCAAACTTTTTCCACAAATCTAAATTTACTTTACGTTTCCACTCGCCTTTAGCACACTTCAAGGTCCATTGACTATCTGTGTAAATAATACATTCCTTATCTACAAAACCTAAGGCCTCTATAACAGCTGTAAGTTCCATACGGTTGTTAGTCGTCTCTTCCTCACCACCAACTATTATCCATTCACGGTCTTCATCAGGATACAATACACATCCGCACCACCCTCCTGGTCCTGGGTTTCTAAGACAAGAACCGTCGGTGTATATCACAGGTTTTTGGATGTTTTTAGATATTAAATCATATGTTTCTGGATAGTTTTCTTCTAGTTCGTTAAGTAGGTCGTCCATACTATTATTATATTTTTCTGAGAACATCAATATAAATTCAAAATTAAATTTTGTTAATATCTAATAAAATAATATTCCTCTTAGTGCTTTTGAAGAAGTAAATCAAGATAATCTGATAATTTACTATAAATTTTACCTAAGAAAAAAGAATTTCATTTATGAAAATGAAATTCTACGACAAAAATAGTGAAAAAATACAGACTAAAACTTACCATGGTATCAGAACAATACTGCTGGGATATTCTCAAGAATAATTTTGAAACTAAGGGCTTTGTCCATCATCAGACAGAATCATTTAATAACTTAATTAATGAAGGCATATCAAAAATTGTGACAGGTGGACCACCTATTGTAATCAGTTCAAAATCTAAAGACGAAGATATTTTTTATCAGAATTATACTATAGAATTCAGCGACGTATTTATTCCTTCCCCTACGGTTATTGAGGAAGACAGGACATTAAGGTCTTTCTATCCGTCTGAAGCAAGGCGTAGGGACCTTACGTATGATGCTCCTATATATGTATCTGTAACAACTAAGTTAGAAGTTAAGGATGAAGAACCAGAGATTGAGAAACATCTTAGGGTGGTTATTGGTAGAATTCCGATTATGTTGAGAAGCAACAAGTGTTATCTCACAAACATGACGAAGTCAGAGAAAATTAAGGCTGGCGAGTGTGAGTATGATGAAGGTGGGTATTTTATTGTTAAGGGTAAAGAACGTGTTTTGATTCCTCAGCTTCGTAGTGTATATAATGTTCCCAAAGTATTTGAACAAAAAAGTGGAGAAAAGTTTAAGTTTATTACTGAAATCAGGAGCATGTCTGAGGAAACCGGTCATTCCGCACTCCTCAAGGCAATGATTGGTAACGATGATAGAACACTTGTTTTTTCTCTACCATACATCAAAGAGAACATACCAATTGGTGTTGTTTTCAAAGCTCTATGTTTCTATGAACAAGAAGATATCAAGAATCTGATTGCTCTATCGTCTCCTAAGATGGACAAGTATATTAAACTGATTGATAGGGATTCCTTCTTTTGTGTAGAACAGTCTAACGGTTTTCCCCTTTTTTATGAGACAACAAAACAAGAACTAATCAATGATAATTTTCCAGCGAAAAGTATTCAAAGTGAGATTGAAAAACTTTGGGATGACTTGACTGAGGAAGAACAAATTGCGTGGAAAAACAAAATGACCAGAAATAAAGCTTTAGAATATATTGGACAGCATTCTATTCACACTATTAAGGAGACAGAATATCGCACTTATGCTCTACAGGTTGTAGAGAACGAATTGTTTCCTCATATGGGAATAACTGTGACAATAAAAGAAATCGCATATTTCTTGGGTTATATTGTGAATAAATTACTATCAACTAATATCGGCTTGAGAAAAGAAGATGATAGGGATGATTATGTTAATAAGCGTGTAGAGTCTGCTGGAGTTTTGTGTTATGAGTTGTTTAGACAATTGTTCAAGAAGTATTGTATGGCTATTGTTTCAAGTATTGAGAAAAAGAAACAAACACCAGATGCCATGTCTATCATTAGTCGTCTTCCGATTATTACAAACGGTCTGAAACATTGCTTCGGAACTGGAAACTGGGGTATTCCAAAGAATAATTACATTCGTACTGGTGTATCACAAGTTCTTTCTAGGTTGTCTTATGGTGCTACACTTTCAAATCTTCGTCGTGTTACTATATCTATTGGTAAGGAATCAAAGAACTCAAAGATTCGCCAGATTCATCCATCACAAATTATGTTCTTGTGTCCAGCAGAAACTCCAGAAGGACAATCTATTGGTATTGTGCTTAATTTATCCTTGTTAACAAAAATTTCTGAAAAGTTCTCGGCTGTTCTGGTTAAGGAAGTGATAGAAAATTGTGAGAATATTACACTATTAGATGATGTAGAAGATATGGATAATGTCACAAAAATATTCTGCAATGGTCTATTTCTTGGTATTACTACGGAACCATTTGATTTTATGGACGAAATTAAAGGTATTCGGTCTGTTAATATGCTACCATACGATGTATCATTAAGTTATGATGAGGTTGATGAAGAAATTAATATCTTCTCTGACGAAGGACGGCTCCTGAGACCAGTTTTCACCACAGAAGATGGGAAACTTAAGATTAAAGAATCTGATGGTGTTGTATGGAATGAACTTATTGAGAAAAATTGTATCACTTACGTTGATAATAACGAAATTAACAACTCTGTGGTAGCATTTAACCCTAAGGAACTTGATAAATACCACAACGATTACTGCGAAATCGCCCCAGCAATGATGCTCGGCGTAATGGCTTCAATCATTCCCTTCCCAGACCACTCACAATCTCCCCGTAATTGTTATCAAGCAGCCATGGGAAAACAAGCAATGAGCATTTTCGCATTATCCCATCTAATCAGGGCAGACACTGTCACCCATGTTCTCACTTATCCACAAAAACCACTTGTCAGTACCAAGTCAGCAAACATGATGGGTTTCAGCGAGATGCCATCTGGTATTAACTGTATGGTTGCTATTGCTTGCTATACAGGATTTAATCAAGAGGATTCTGTAATTATCAATCATAGCGCTATTCAACGTGGATTATTTTGGGCGACTACGTATAGAACCCATTGTGAGGAGGAAAAGAAACAAGGAACTTATAACATTGAGAAGATTGGTTGTCCGCCTCTTGATAAACAACGTAAAGATGCTAATTATAGCTTGCTTGATGAAAATGGAATCGTTAGGCTTCGTCATCCTACCTACATAGATGAGAATGGCAAAACTTGCGGTGGTGGGGCTGTATGGGTTGAAACGGGTGATGTTATTATTGGTAAAGTATTGGTTCATAGTAATAAATCTGGAATAGAAGAACTTTCTGATGCTAGTTTAGTGATTAAGAAAGGTGAGGATGGTTATATTGACAGAATTTTTGTATCTACAACTCCAAATGGATATAAACTTGTTAAAATTGTAATCAGAACACTACGTATTCCAGAGGTAGGAGATAAGTTTGCCAGTCGTGCCGCACAAAAAGGAACCCTAGGAATGGTTTACCGTCAAGAAGATATGCCTTGGACCGCATCAGGTATTATTCCAGATATTATTATGAATCCTCATGCTATCCCAAGTCGCATGACTATTAATCAATTGATGGAAAGTGTCCTTGGTAAGTCTTGTTGTATGGATGGAACATTTGGTGATTCTACACCTTTTACTCATTCAAGCGTAAATATAGCTAATAAATTATGTGATAGACTTGGAATGAACGACTTTGAAAGAACTGGAAAAGAAACTCTATATAATGGTATGACAGGAGAAATTATGGGTAGCGTATTCATAGGACCAACTTATTACCAACGACTAAAGCATCTGGTCAGTGATAAGATTCATGCTCGTGCATACGGTCCAAACGCAACACTTACTAGGCAACCACTTGAAGGTAGAAGTCGTGATGGTGGTCTTCGCTTTGGGGAGATGGAAAGAGATTGTATGATTTCTCATGGAGCATCAAGATTTCTTAAGGAACGACTCAACGACCAATCTGATCCATACCAAATTCTAATATGTAAAGACTGCCACAACTTTGCAACAACAACATATAGTTGTAAGGCATGTAAGAGTGATAACGTATGTAAAGTAAATATATCATACGTAAGCAAACTTGTTATTCAAGAACTTAACGCAATGTTGATTAAATGCGAAATATTCGCAGAGAAATAACTATTTAAAATAATGATTATTATATATAACAAGCCCCGGTGGCGCAATTGGATAGCGCGTCGGACTTCTAATCCGGAGGTTGCGGGTTCGAGTCCCGCCCGGGGTATTATTTTAACACTAACAAAGTGTTAAAATACCTAACATTTATTACAAGACCATCTATCGCCAACACTTGGTGCCGTATGTTCTTGAGTCGTTTGGACACCCGTACCAAAATCACCTCCACATTCCATATCTAACAAAGGCGATAAATAACAATCATCTTTCTCTCTGTACTTCATTTTTAAAGAAAGATGTTTGCCGTATTTGTAATAATCACCCATCATCATATCCTGAGGTCGTTTTATAGGAAAAAAACGCGTCATCAAATATTCTGCGTACCGTCTTGACATTATATATCCGACGGCTCCAGCATTATAATAATCCATCTCCTGAACTATCTCCATATCACCAATTTTTAAAACTTTCTTATACTTTTTATCAGTATCCGCCCAATTACCATTCCACAAATGAAACACAGAAAAATCTATACCATTATCTTCCAACGCCGCCATCAACTTATTCACCCTCGGAATAAAATCCTTCTTCAACTCAACATCATCTTCCAAGATTAAAGCATACTTTTGACAAGAATTAATCAACTTCTGCCAACAATTGTAATGAGACATATTAATAGATATCTCTATAGTAGTCATAACACAATTCTTTGCGACTATCTTATTTTTTATCATATTACATATAACTTCATGATTAAACTTAACTCCCAAAACACAAGGGACACGACAGGCCTTTACATCTGCTATAGCCGCATATTTCTTAAACTTTTCATATCTGGCTTTATGTATAGCACAATTTACTACATATACACCCATCTTAACATCAAAATTTTTATAACAAACTCGTGTATCACAGTTCTTGGTAGGTTTTAGTTTCCAATAGGTTGGACTTTTACTCACAGACTTCTCCAAACAAAGCCTTACACATTTACGGACTATTGTTTTATCAAAAGGCTCAGCCGGTTTTTGAAAAACTTTTAGGTTAACTTTTTTATACATATTTTTTAGATATTTTGTAGGATTGTTAGGTCCCAACACATTAAAATTACCAAACTCATATTCAACTAAAGGGAAAACATTCTTGTGTTCAAACGAAGATTGAGGAATTAAATCCCTAATCTTCTTAAGACTAGCTACAAAATTATTACCATCTTTCTTATAAGGCATAACCAACACACTAGGAAAATCCCTATGTTTCTTACAAATCTGATAACCAATATTTGTTTTACCTATAGAATAACCACATTTATTCAAATAAAGTTTAATTTTAGACAATTTACTGCTATCCTTAGATAATATAGCAATAAAAAGACCATCACTCGTTGGAACCATACCAGTGTATTTTACAGAACCAAGTAAAGTATCTTGAATTACCCAATATTTAATACCATAATTGATAAATATCTGGTGTATATCATACATCATCTGGTACAATATCTTAATTACACTACTACGAGTTATATCTACCATTTTTATTATATTATAGTATAATATAATAATTTAACAATGATTATTCCGTAAATATCTTAGAATTTCCCACAAAACCTTACAATCATATTCATTATATTTTACTACATCTTTCATAACATCACAAGTAGAAGGTTCATCTTCAGTATTATAACATTCATAAGCACTTACCATCGCCGTCATTCCAGAACTACACTTACTATCCATTACTGTACTAATCATACCATGCTTTTGCATAGCTTTTGCTATAGATTTAAGTCCAAACTTGAAAGAACCTTTAATCACTATGGGCTCTTCCATAAAAATATTATACATATCCCTCCACTTCAAATTATTCCAATTATCAGAAATTATATCTTTCCTTTCATAATCTCCAATCTGGTTCGCAATATCAAACTGCCTACACTCCGCTATATTCCAGAAACGTGTTTCAGCACACCAATAATTAATAGTAGGATTGCCACGCTCTTTTAGAAATTCTATAAATTCATTCATAATAAGATATTCATCATTGTAAGTTGTTTTTTCAGATATAAAATTCTTATATTTCCACTCCCCCTCTTCTTGCCAACCTACACCAATCATAAAAATCATGTCTGACGAATATTGATTAGGCAAGTCTTCAAAACTTGAAAATATATCAGCTAATGTCTCAAAATCAACAAAAACCTCATTACCTTGGCTTTTCCAATCACCAAAATTAGTCTTAATACGTTTTGGTCGTATTTTATCAACATCTTGACGATTGATAGATAATATCTTATCTATAATTTCACTTCTTACTCCAGTAATACCTATATTTTTAGCAGTACATCTATCATCTTTCCAAGAAATTATATCATTCAATAAAGCTTTTTCCCTATTCTTAACACCAACATTCCAAATATTAGTAATCTCCCCAATATTATCAGCAATCTTTTGTTTCTCAATATTCCATCTCCCAGAATCAACACACATGTTAGGATACAATTCAGGACGGGAGGGAGGATTTATAGACCATTCTAAACCATTTTCCTTGACATCTCTCACCCATTTAATAGCATTCTTTGTAGATTCTTTATATATTTTATCTACACCATTAAAATCAATCTTACCTAAACGATTAAAACAAGTATAATTCCGATAAATTATGTCTTTCTTAGTATAATGCCAACGCCTTCCCAATATAAAAGCATAGGGTGCTGTATAACCTTGAATTCTACCAACCGCTTGAGTATAAATCAATGTCTGAGCCTTGTAAGCAGGATAGTAACCAGAATTACACAAGTGTATACCATCTGAACGAAGAGGTAATGTTGAAAATTTAATATCTACAACTACATAATGATATTTTCCACTTAATCTGGGAGCTGGAGTATTCTCAGTTATAGTATCAAGCGGAGGAACGTCTATCAAGTTCTTAAGATAATCACTCCTAACCAATAGATCAATTATACCGTTCGTATTGTTATACATATTCTTAACAGGGGCTGAATGTATTATAGGAATACCAGATTTCATAGCGGAGATTGTTTTCTTACAATCTTCATCTGTTATATAGTTAGATATAGTGACTATGGGTAATTCTCTATTTTTTATATATTCAATAAGTTTATTTTCAAAGTTAATACCTTTTCCTTTGATAAATTTATCAAAAGATAAGGTTTGTTTTGGACTTGTTATCCTACATTTTACAGGTGTAGTACGTAATTTTAACCAATCAACAAGAGTGTCATTTATCATATAATTATGTATATGTGTAGCAGAAACCATAATAGGTTTGATAGATACTATATCATCAATCCTTGGTTTCTTAGAACGAGTATGGTAAGATATCGGCAATAGGCGTTTCATTTTTTAATAGGTGGTAAGTCTTTTAATTAAAAATATAATTACCAGAATTATCTTTAATTAATATAAATGTCTGAGAGAGGAAATAACCAAGGTAATAATAACCAAGATAATAATAACCAAGGTAATAACAATGGTGATAATCAAGAAATCAAAGATACAATATCTTTTATCTGTAGAAACGACAGACCAGAATGCACGCAATGTTCATATATTTTAGATAAAAATGTGGAAAAAGAACAAAATAAAGACGAGAAAATGTTTACTGGTAAAGTTTACGGAGGAACATCAAATGGTTTAACAGAGTGTAATAAATTCTGTCCTAAAAACCCCCTACCCGATGGAAAGCCATGTCCTAATGATGGTGATAATAACACTAAAACTAGAACAGATAGTGATATGAATGATTCTTCTCCACCACCAAAACCCAAGGGAGGACCAAAACCCAAGGGAGGACCTGGACCCAAGGGAGGACCTGGACCCAAGGGGGGACCTGGACCCAAGGGGGGGCCTGGACCTAAATTAGCAGAACAACTTGGAAATAATTTAACAAATATCATGAGTAATATGAAAGCCTTAGCAACAAATTTTACAGATAATTCAAGTATTGAGAAATCAGTCCTAGCAGGTATAGGAATCAGTGTAATACTACTCCTAATTATAGGAACATTGTTCGGTCTATTCTAAATTTTAATATTGTTATAAAATATAACAATATCTTAATAAATGGATACAAATCTACCCGAAGCAAGAATGATTGACGTTAATTTAGACGAATCTATTATATCAGTAGAACCAGAAGTTTTACCAGCAATATGTCGTAGATGCGGGAAACCATTTGAACGTAAAAAAATTAATAATCCTACTACAGCAAACTACTATAGATGCACAAATTGTATCGGTTACTTATCATTATTAGAAGATTCTTGTTCTATTAGCTAAAATTTTAACTTAATTTTAACTTAAGATATTAAACAATTTCCACCCTGATTACGTATTTCTTCTTCTTTCTTTTGCTTCCAATAAGCTTCAATTTTGTTATAATTTTGTCTCCTTTGTTCTTCTGGTGCATCCCCTTCTCCTTGATAAATATCCAATGGTGCAATTGTATATGGGTCTTTTATGGGAGTTAAATCTTGTCTACGTGGTTTTTGAGAATTTCTAAATGGCACACTTGAAGATTTGAGGATTGAAGCAGTATTAGTTATTATTTTTGAACCTTTTGTTTTAACCGACTTTCTCCGTTTCTTCTTGGAGGACTTCCTTCTCTTCTTGGAGGACTTCCTTCTCTTCTTGGAGGACTTCCTTCTCTTCTTGGAGGACTTCCTCTTCTTCTTGGAGGACTTCCTTCTAGATGTATATTCATCATCCTTATCACCAACCAATGTTTTACAGTAATTTTTCTTAGACACGAATGTAGAGGGTCGAAATGGTGGTGATGTTTTTTGTGGAAGATGATTAACTAATAGTTGGTAAAGAGCATCAGCAGTCTTCTCAACAACTGGATATGTTGTCTCAGATGCGAGCATATTAGCTGCCAAGGTTTCTACCTCGTTAATGAAATAATGTTCGGCACAACCCTTGCCATGTGGAATACAGCAACCAAAATCTATACGCATAAATGGTTGTGGATATGGATATTGTGGTAAAGCTTTAATGACATCAGCTCCAAGGTCTATAAGTTCCTCTTTCAATTTATCAGATAATTTACCACCTTCTGACTTGAATGTAGTCTCATCATCTACATCTAAACCACCTCCTTTACCAACCTTTTTTGTTAGGGTGGCAACACTGTAAGCGTATTTTTCATCAATCCAGTATGTTCTAATCTCAAAATGCTTCCCAAAAGATGGAACAAACTCTGCTACCGTAACACTGGGAAATTCTGCCTTTGCGAGTTTTTCAAACTGTTTCTTAATCATACTGTTTGTCGTTTTCTTAAAATCACTGAAAACTTTGATACCTATTGCATAACCAGCATATGTGGGTTTGATGATAACACCTTTCCATCCTTTTTCTTCAACTTTTCTTCTGAAATTGTCAATATTGTTTAATACTTGTTCAGGTTTGTATAACATAAAAGGAACGACTGGTAGATTAGCACGTTCCAAATCAGCGTAATATCTTGGTTTTTCTAGGATGTAAGCGTGAAATTCTGGGTAGGGGAATACAAAGGCCTTAGTTTTTTCTAAAGCGTTCAGAAACGCCTTAGTTTCCTTGGGACATGTTGGTTTTCTAGTGCTTATTTGGCAGTTAAATACCTCAGTTGGATCACATATAACAAATACCGCATCATATGAATCTAATTGGTTGGTGCTTGTTAATTTTTGACCGTCTAAACATTCAAATGTATCTGACGGATGTTTGTTGGCGAGATACATAGCCATAGCTACATCGTTTGGTACTTCTTTATCTTCTTTGACTACAAAACGACGAAAATTATCCAATTGTTTCTTCATCCATACTGGAGCCTTTTTGGAATTATAAGTTGTTGGGTAATTATCATTCTCTTTACATACTACGAATAGTACTTTCATTTTATTATAAAATTATATAATAAAATTTCTATCTTTTTTCTGGTGGAAACCATTTCATCCCAAGTTCTTTCATTATTTCATGTTCTGTATAAGCGGGAATACGATTACCTCTGTCATCAAATAACCCATGTTGGTTAAGAACTAATCCTAACTGTTTAGCCTTTGCTCTCATATTTATATTAAAACCCTTACTACCTGTGAACCATAATAGACCAGATTCGTATTCATCTTCTGGTAAATATACTAAATCTAAGTGATAATACATATTATGATTGTTAGGACAGTGTGCTATACCCATAAATTTCTCACTTTTCATACTTATAGTATCAACGACAATACCCCATTTTTCCAATACCTTCACAGCTTTATCTAAATTAAACTTTGTACTTGTAAATAGTATATCAATATCACCTGATGATAGGGCTCCTCGTCTATAGGAACCAGCAGCTTCCATCTTGAATGAACCAATTCCAAACTTATGGGCTAATACAGTTTTAACCATAAGTTCAAAGATTTTGATTTGTTCCCTTGGTATTCTTGTGTGTAGGTCTTTGTAGTATTTAATACCTATTTTTTGTGTTTTGGTTAAGGTTATGTCTTTGTTTTGTTTTAAGTCAGATATAGATCTTGCACCCTTGTCCCAGAACTTGATGGCGGCCGCTGGTCCTACACCTAAAATACTTGATAATTTATCTATTATAGTTTGTTTTTCTATTTCACTTGATGCTCTCTTGTCTTTTTTGAGTTCTTTCTTAATATCTTCTACTTCTTGTATAAAACCGTTTGATAAGTATTGGTTAATTTTGTCTATAGTACCTTTACCTATACCGGGGATACTTTTGAGTTGTTCAATATTGGTTATATCTTTAACATCTAAGGCTTTTATAGCTTTAACAGCGTTGTTATATGCCCTAAGACGGTATTGGTCATAATTACCTTCAGATTTATAGTATTGTATGAGGATGTTAAAGTTATCAATAATACCTTGCTTATTACTCATTTATTTTAGTTAAGAGTATATTTTTCTCTTGGAATTAAAAATAAGTTGTGTTATCAATATAACTTTTATTCAATTTTCTACACAGCAATGGTCTCCATGTTCTTTCTATGAAGTGATCTACCTCTTCTCTGACATGAGTTTGCTGACTTCTTAGTTCTTCCCAGACAATTCTTGGAGTCATTAGTATTTGTTCTCTGATAGCACCAAATTGCCCCCCTAAGATAATATTACAATCTTGGTCTTTCCATAATTTTGGTGATAAATATGGTGTATCTTCAATCCATTCACCCATATTATTATAACCAGAAGGTTTCCATTCCATATCTTGGTATTTTTTATCATTATTCCAACTAAATTTCCAATCATTAACATAAAAGTTTTTGATGGTTTCCCAAGCACTAGGACCTCTTTGTAATAAATTTTTCTTAGGTTTAAGAGAACAATCTGCGCATATATGGTATCTACGTAAGGGTTCCAAAGAACCTTTTGTAAACTCTACAAAATCAGGTAAGTCATCGTATCTGTCAATAATATAAGACAAGTATGCATAGTCACATGAACCAATATTTGGTGTATTGATAATTTTGATGTTTTTCCTGTTTAGATTTTCGTCAAATTCTATATCAAGACCACATTTGTTGTATATGGTAATAAGTTGGTATTTATCTACATATTTTGTTATCCATGATATATCTTCCGAGCAAAACGCAATTACTAACTCTTCATTGTGTCCATCTTCTACATCATACGTTTCAAAATCTTCATGTCCAGCCCGATATTTTAAAAAACGGAGATCTGTGGCTGATAGAGTTTTTGTATCAGTATCTTTATTACTAAAATTTATATTATAAACATATAATAGCGAGATTAAAATCAGAAATAAAAAGATTAATCTGATCATAACTCTGATATCTTTCAGATGATTTTTACTACTTTGTGAATTTATTTCCATTTATAATATAACAAGATTTAAGTAATATTTAGTAATATTTTCTGTTTGAATCTTCTATTCTATAATCATAATTATAACCTAATTTAACAAAGTCATCTTTATATAAATTATATACTATATCTTGTAACTCTTTGTTATAGTATGTTTTATAGTCGTTATGTTTACTTTTATTTTCTTCTAAAATTTTAGGGCAAGTATTTGAATATTTGTCACAAAATATAAAAAAATCTTCGTTAAGATTTTCATTATATAGAATATCATCTACCAAAAGACCTAGTTTTTTATCATAGATAAAATCTACTTGTGGAACCATATGTATAATTTCATTGATAAATTCTGGTTCTTCCTTGATATGTTTAACAAAACTATCAAATGTATCATAAGGTTCCAATAATTTTTGGTAAGATAAGTCTAATTTATTTTTCATTCCACCTTTTTTTAAGTAAAAATAAGCACTAACCAATCTACTATATGGATTTCTCACAATAGTAAATATAGTATCATAATTATTTTTTGTATAGTCTAATTTTTGTGCTTCAAAATGTCCAAGATGAACTATTTTTTCTAGATAAAAAGGATGATTTAGAAATGAATTACCACCTGTTTTAGGTATATGTATGAATAAAATATTCTTCGACGTCATTTTTATAGTAAAACAATATTTTATTTCCTACATGTTTCCTTATATTTTTTAATATCTTCTGCGTATTTATCACTCGCAAACACCATAAACAAGTCCTCGTCATCAAAGTAACTATCATCTTTTTTAGTAATATTTACTGGTTCTAATGGGTCTTCGGTAGAACAACCACAATTATCCTTGATAAAATCATTGAACTGGTCAATATCTTCATAACATAATATCTCACTATTATCTGTGTATGGTTTCTGTGATTTGAATACTACGTCAAAATCACATAATTCCTCAAACATGCCAGTGTTTAGAAGCTCTGAGAACGAATTAGTTGATGTAATTAAGTCATAACATGCTTTATGCTGTGGGCTACTATAGGGATATTCTCCTTGATGACCAGCTTTTTGAACATATTTAATGGCACTCTTGAGGCGTTCGTATGGGTCTCTCATCAAAGTAATTCTATTTTTCTCTGGAAACTGTTCGTGCGTGTTGTAATTAACACATTGCGATAGATTTTTCTCAATGTGTTGTTTAATAGCACTGCCAGCGGTTTTAGGATTGTGTAGAAACTGACATTTTCCACCGTTTTGATATGTCATTGGTATTTTTCGTGGTTTTACATAGTTACTTCTAAAACAAGAAAAGTTTGTTGAGACTAGATAAATTAGTCCAGAAACAAGGAGCACAACCACTACTAATACTAATAAGTTTTCTCTCATTTTCTTTATATATAATAAAGAAAATGCCTGAAAAGTATAAAAAACTTATTAGATTTGTCTTAATAGGTATAATTATCTTGTTATTTCTAGTCCCACTATGCGTTAATAGTTTTACCAGTTATTATACATATGCTACCAGACATAGTCGCAGAGAAAATCATGTTTTAGAACCAATAACAGATGACTTGAGAGAAGAACATCTAATTGATACAAAAACAAGTATACCCAAAGTAGTATATTTGACTTATCACGACCTAAACTCAATACCAGAGTATGTATTACATAACTTAGAAACACACTGTAAAGGGTTAAAAATTAGGCTATTTAATGATGACGACTGTAGAGAGTTTTTATCAAGAACTATAGGACAACAAGCGGTAGATATCTTTAACAAATTGGAACTAGGAGCCCACAAGGCAGATTTTTGGAGATATAATATACTCTATCAGAAAGGTGGTTGTTATTTTGACATTAAAACTAAATTTTATGCCCCTATAACAAAAATATTTGATTTCAACAGTAGCAATACTTGGTACGGTGTTATTGGTTCAAAACACGAAAGTATTAAAAAGCAAATATACAATGGTATTATAGTTACAGCTCCTAATAACCCAATATTTGGTAAAGCAGTCAAACATATTTATGACAACCCTAAACCAAAAGATTATATGTTATTTGTAAATCAACTATATGATTTAGTTCAAGAAGATTGTGATAAACCACTTAAGGTTGGACTTAATACACAGAAAAATGGGTGGAAATGTATATTATTCCAAGAAAATTGTATTAAATGCGGTGGATTAACTGGAATATCTAAGGGGAAATGTGATAGATACAACCTACATTGTGAGATAGAAAATGATAAAGGTAAAACAATCTTTGGAACTCGCTACAAAGACTTTCCATGGAAAGATAAAAGAAAAGATTTTAAAATCTTTGTAATTAACTTGGAAAGAAAACCTGAACGTAAAAAATACATACGCAAGGAGCTTAAATTTAAATCTGTAACAGATCCAACTGTTAGAGTCATGAAAGCTTTCGATGGAAGTAAGTTTACTGATGCAGAGATTGAGGAGTATAGTAAAGGTTCTATAATGGGTTTGACTAAGGGTCAGGTTGGTTGTTTTTACTCTCATCTGTTATTATGGGAAAAGATAGCATATGGACCACACAGTTGGGGTTTTATCTTGGAAGATGATGCTAATTTAGCTACTGACTGGGACAAAAAATTACTAAGTTATTTAGAAGAAGTTCCAGACTTTGATGTCTTTTTTGCTCACAATGTCAGATTTCCATGGATTATACTTGATGGTGATGATGATTTCTCTAAACGTCGTAGAGAGTTTGGAAAATATACTCAGAAACATCATGGTAGAAACATTTTTACAGATTACCCTAAGGATGTAAAAGTGTCTAAAAACTGTGTTAGAATAGGTCCTCGTTTGGATTTGACGGGTTATGCGTTGTCTCGTAAGGGGGCAAAGTTTTTATATGAAAACTTAGGTCCAATGTTGGCACCACTTGATGTTCAGTTATGGTTTCCCAATCTATATGATAATCTTAACTTTTATTCGTGTGAAACACCCCTGATAGTATCTGATGCTAAGTTTGGTTCTGATACTTGGTATAACATGTAATTACACTTTAATCTTTTTAACTTTTCTATTACTTTTAAAAACTACTTCTCCAACCTTATCTCCTTTCTCCAAGTTATTACAAGAACAGTAATCAATCTTTACGTCTTTAAGAGTTCTATACTTTGTATGAGTCTTACATAGTATCGCACTCGTCGTTATCATTTCCTGAGTAAGTTTTCCTTCATATTCAAGTATTAAGTATCCTGATGGGAACGATGATAGGTGAAAGAAGTAATCATTTTCCTTAGATATATCAAGAAGTTCCCAGTTTTCTTTGGCGTTCTCTCCTATGGTACATATAAAATTATCATATTGAAATACTCTCATTTTTTATTGTGTATAATGGGTATTTTGTATAATATCAATTTTATATGTTATATTATAATAAATGAAGATTACTGGAAAACAAATTTTTTCTGGAGTTTTGTGTATAGTTTTAGTAATTATGTTATATAAGTTCTTTACTAGTGAACCTTATAAGAATATTCACCCTAAAACTCTTGTAATTTATGCGTTTCACGTAAAAGAAGGTTCTACAAGGGAAATAGATAATTTAAAATTCTTATTTGACCACGGTGACATGTCTAAAATAGATATGGTATTAGTGTCAAACGGTTCTGATATTCCTGACTTTGTTCCGAATAATGTAAAGAAAATTAAGAGAGAAAATCACGGTTATGATTTTGAAGCTTGGTATCGTGGTTTAGACAGTATAAACAAGGATAAATATGATAATTTTATATTTATGAATTCTTCTATCAAGGGTCCGTATCTTCCTGTTTGGTTTGAAACTGTTGATCAGCATTGGTCCGAGTGTTTTACTAAATTTTTAAACAATAAGATTAAACTTGTTGGAACAACCATAAACTATGAGGGTTATAATAATAAACCTCGACCAGGGTTTAAGAATAAACATATACAAAGCATGATATGGGCAACAGATAAAACAGGTATAGAACATGTATTAAATACAGGTGTTTTGTCTGAAAGAAATGACTTAAATTTTGAAGATACAATTATTAACAAAGAAATAAAGCTTAGTGACATATTTTTAGAATCTGGTTATAACGTAAAAGCTCTATACATGGTAGGTATGACAGATAGAAAACATGGTGATGTTCAATATAAAAAAGGATATTTTGGGACAGCATTTAATCCATTGGAAACGTTGTTTTACAAAAATAACAGAGATTTAGATAGTAAAATAATTAGTCTATATGATGAATTTTATGATGAAAAACTATCTAATAAAACATGATAATTTTAGCTATTATATTATGTTATATTATAATAAATGAAGTTTAGTTATAAATTATTTTTTCGTTTTATATTAATTATATGTATATTACTGATATTGTATAATAACTTTAGTATTCAAAATTATACCGAACCTAAGTATAAACTTGTCGTTGTTGCCATATTTAAGAATGAAGCTGTAGCAATGAAGGAGTGGCTACAACACTATGTAAATCAAGGAGTAGAACATTTTTACATGATCAATAATGGTAGTACGGACAACTGGGAGCCAGAAATAGAAGGATTTCCAGTAACTATATACAATGATGATGAAGAAGGAATACAAATAGAACATTATAATAATTATTGTCTTGAAATAGTTAAAAAGAATGCTAAATGGGTAATGGTAGTAGATCTAGACGAGTTTATGTATGCTCGGAACGGGTTTAAAACAATTTCAGATTATTTAGACAGTTTGCGAAATAATATTGGAGAAGTGAGAGTAAAATTTAAAATGTTTGGTTCTAATGGTCATGTTAAACAACCAAAAAGTATAATAAAAGGATTTACAAAGAGAAAATTATCAAATCATAAAGGCCCTGATAAAACAATAGGACAAAAAACTTGTGATACCATAAATAATCAAGTTAAAAGTATAGTTCTTGTGTCTAAATTAAATAACTTTGATATCCATAAACATAAGTTAAAATTATTTTCAAGAGTTATAACATTACCAGAAAGTACACTTGAATCTGACCTAAATAACCAACCACTTCATCTTAATCATTATTGGACACAATCATTAGATTGGTTTAGAAAACAAAAAATTAAAAGAGGTGATGTCGCAAGTAAATCTCACTCACAAAATAGATATACTGAAAAAAGTTTTAGGTCACGTGACTGGAATGACGTAGTAGATACAGAGTTATCCAACATGACACCTTAATAACAAAATATAACTAATTAATTAAATACTTATACTATAATAAATATGGCAAGTAAGGGTGATAATAAATTAGTGTATATAGGCCTAATTACCATACTTTTAATAGTAGTCTATAACATGATTTCCAACTGCGATGAAAGATACATATCTCCAACAAAACATACCGTATGGACTTACTGGGAACCCTCGCCACCCCCAGAATTAGTCCAGAAGTGCTATAAGAACTGGAGAACGAAGGGAAAGATTCAGGATATGAGATTTCTTAATCCAGATAACATATTAGAATACATCCCAGCTAAAGAATATGAGAAAATATGTAAAAACGCTGAAAACCCAGCTGTTAAAAGCGACTTTATCGGATTTTACCTACTAAACAAATATGGTGGAACTTGGATTGACGGGTCTATTTTCCTGAATAAACCATTGTTTGACTGGTTACCTGTGGATAGTAAGAAATTCTTCTGCTATAAAGCTGATAGATTCTCTAAAGATGTGGTATGTATGGAAACTTTTTTCATGTTCTCCCCAAAAGACCACCCACTACCAATAAAATGGTATAAATTGCTCCATGAAACTGTTGAGGGAGTTGGCAAAGACCAGTTTGTTAAAGATGTTAAGAAAGAACATCCAAATATCACAGATAGAATGGCTGACGAGAACTATTTATGGGTATATATAGCGGGTAAAAAACTTTTACATGATAATCCCAACTTTAAGGAGTTGATACAAACAGAATCTGCCGAGAAGGGTCCGTGGTATGAAATGGAAAGGAACGGTTGGGAAAACGTAGACCAGATATGTGCGGCGTTGGCTAAGGATGAACCGTGCGAGACTTGTCCATTGACTAAACTACATAATGGTCTTAGAGAAACGTGTGGATTAGAAGTTATACCAGACGAAGAAGAGTAAATTATAATAAAAACTTTATTATAATAAATAACAGATGAATTACAGGAAAATCGCAAGAGTAGTCTGTCTATGTTTGATATTAGTATTACTTTGTTATTTACTTACAAAAAAGACAGAAAAATATGCTGAATTATCTAAACATACTCTCAAAAATCCCAACTACGCAATACTCTTCACAATGTATAATATCCCAGAAAGACAACAAATGTACGAAGATGTATTAAATTACTATGTAAATGACCTTAAGTTTCCCAAAAAGAACATATTTATTGTTGATTCAAGTGGAAATGGTGTTGATACAAAATATGTCCTTAAACAGAATCAAGCAGTGTTTAATCAGAATAACCTTAATACTCCTGCCGACCAGTTAGGTAATAGCACATGGTTTGAGTTACATTCCTTATTTTTTGCTGATAAAACTTTGAAAGACTTGAAGAACTTTGACTACATAATAAAACTAACAACTAAATATAAATTACCAGGTATTCAGAAAATAGTAATTACTGATAATCCAGAAATTTTACTGGAATATAGAAATTCTGGTAATGCTATTAGGCAGTGGACCAATGGATGGAATACAGAAATATTAGGAATTAAAAGTAATTCATTCAATAAAATATTGAATGAACTATGGGAGGTAGAGAATGGAAATCTGGAACATAGATTATATAATATCAAAAATAAGAAAGATAGATTAATTTTACCAAAGTTAATCAATAAAACAAAATATAAGCGAGCTGTTGGAGATCACTTTGATTATTTGTAGGAAATTTTATACTAATTCAAATATAAAATTGATTAAAAGAGCCGTGTTATATACAAAATAACAACCATGCAAACAGGTCTTTTCTTCCCGTATAGTTGGCATCTTGATGATGAACAAACAGAAGTTACACATATCAGAGCTTATGGTCTCGATGAGAATAACAAGAACGTCTGTCTTCGTGTAGATGACTTTACTCCATATGTGTATATAGAACTACCCCTAGAAGTTCAACCAAGTAATAAACAGATTAACTGGAACGCCGCTAAGGCTCAGTTGGTTGGTAATAAAATCAATGAGATGTTAAAAGACAAGAAACCAGTTTCTATGAAACTTATGATGAAGAAGAAACTTTACGGAGCTTATTTTGATGAAAACAAGAAACGTAAATTATTCCCATATTTATTCTGTAATTTTTACAGTAAGCATGATATCAGACGACTCTTTTACATGACTCAAAAATCAATACATGTTGTTGGTCTTGGAGCAATGAAGTTGAAAGTCCATGAGTCAGATGCTGACCCGACACTACAATTTACTTGTTGTCGTAATATACCAACAGCTGGTTGGATTAAGTATGGTGGTAAGCAAGTGCCTGATGAAGACTCTATTACTTTGTGTGATCATGAGATTAAAGTATCTTGGAAAAACGTTATGCCGTTTGACAAGGATAATGTTCCTCAGCCAAAAATCATGGGATTTGATATTGAGGTAAATTCAACTAATCCAAGTGCCATGCCTAAAGCTGAAAAACCTGGAGACAAGGTGTTTCAAATATCTTGTGTTCTCGCAAGAGATGGAGATAACCCGGATGACTACGAGAAATATCTACTTACACTTGGCGAGCCTGATGAAGAAACAGTTGGACTTGATACTCTTGTTTATATGTTTGATACAGAAGCAGCGTTATTACAGGGTTTTACTGATTTTATTCGTGATGAAAATCCGAATATTATTGTTGGTTATAACATCTTAGGTTTCGATATTCCGTATATGATTGCGAGGGCTAAACATAATATGTGTATATTTACATTTGACAGACAAGGTTTTCACAAGACAGCACATGCTAAGGAACGAACTATCAAGTGGTCCTCATCTGCCTACAAAAACCAAGAGTTTGAATTCTTAGATGCCGAAGGTCGGTTGTATGTTGATTTGTTGCCCCTGGTAAAACGTGATTTCAAGTTCAATAACTACAAACTCAAGACTATCTCAGAATATTTCATCGGTCAAACCAAAGACCCACTCAGTGTTCAAGGTATTTTCAAGTGTTATCGTATTGGTATCAAGAAAGACGCCGAAGGTAAATACAGTCCTAAAGCTCGTAAAGCCATGGGAATAGTTGGGAAATATTGCGTTAAGGATAGCGCCCTGGTAGTTCATTTAATGGACAAACTCAAGACTTGGGTTGGTTTGACTGAGATGGCTAAAACTTGTAATACGTCTATCTTCAGTCTCTATACTCAAGGTCAGCAGATTAAAGTGTTCAGTCAGCTTTATAAGTATTGTATGTATGAAGATATTGTTGTAGAGAAAGATGCTTACAAGGTGACTGAAGCAGAAAGATATGTTGGTGCTAAGGTGTTTCCCCCTATCCCTGGTCGTTATAAGATGGTTGTTCCGTTTGATTTTGCGTCTCTGTATCCTACGACTATTATTGCGTATAACATTGACTATCATACTTGGGTTCCTCCCGACTCTAATATTCCCGATGAGCTGTGTCATGTGATGGAGTGGGAAGACCATCTTGGTTGTTGTCATGACCCTAAGGTTATTCGTAAAGGTGAGTTGAATAATTATATTACACAAGAACAAGCAAGAATCAAAAAGCTTCGTGAAAAACGTAATGGACCTTTGGATAAATTACGTAAAAAAGAGATGATGACTGAGATTACTGCTGCGGTTGATGCCCTGAAACCCTACACTGAAGAGCGTTCAGATCTGACAAAAACGATATCAAAAAATCCGATGTGCGCAAAGCGAAAATACAGATTTTTGAAAAAACCTCGGGGAGTTTTACCCACGATTATTCAAAATTTGCTCGATGCGCGTAAGCATACGCGCAAAGTTGTCATGAAAAGCTGTTTTAAGGAAATTGACAGATTGAAGGCTGAGGCTGGTCCTGATATGGACAAGTTAATCAAGGAACAAAAAAGTCTTATTGATGTTCTTGATAAACGACAGCTTTCCTACAAAGTATCAGCGAACAGTATGTATGGTGCTATGGGTGTTCGTAAGGGTTATTTGCCGTTTATGCCTGGTGCGATGTGCACAACGTATATGGGTCGTGTAAATATTGAACTTGTTGCAGAGACTATTCCTAAAAAATACGGGGGAGAACTGGTGTATGGAGATACGGATTGTGTGTCGCCATATACACCGGTGTTGATTTTGAAAGATGAAAAGATTTATTATAAAACAGTGGATGAGTTGTCAGATGGTAACTGGTCTCGTATCAATCCTAATAAAGAGATATCTAAATGTAAAGAAGGATATAAGATATGGAGCGACCAAGGTTTTACAGATATTGTGAATGTTGTTCGTTGTGGTATCAAAAAACCTGTTAGTCGTGTATTAACTCATGTAGGTGTTGTATCTTGTTCAAATGAACATTCCTTACTTCGTGATACTTTAGAGAGTGTCACTCCAGAAGAATTAAAACAAAAAGATAAACTATGTATTTCTGAATTTCCCTTACCAGAAGATACACCGGACGAACCAGTATATCCAAATAATCTTACTGCGGAAAAAATCAGAGAACATGTATTGTCTGATGAAGTTTATGAAGATTTATCAGCAGAATTAACATTTGTGTGGGGTGTGTTTTTTGCAGATGGTTCTTGTGGTTCCTATAAACAAAAAGGTGGTTCTGTAAAACATAGTTGGGCTATCACTAAAAAAGATAATCTTCTCCTAGAAAGATGTATTAATATCTTTGCGACCCATGAACCAACACTAAGTTTTAAGATTTTAGATACCCTAAAATCTACCAGCGCTAACAAACTTGTTCCCGGAATTAATCAGGACATAGCAAAAGAAGAACGTGGTACAATCAAGGCTTTTGTAGAAAAATACCGAGAACTATTTTATGACAACAGGAAGTATAAAAAGGTTCCTGATATTGTATTGAATGCACCATATTCTATTCGTGAAGCGTTTTTTATGGGATATTATGCTGGTGATGGTTCCAAGAAAGATCCAGCATTATGTCTTACAAATAAAGGAGAGATTGGTACTGCTGGTTTGTTTTTCCTATTGAGGAGTATTGGATATCAAGTTAGTATTAATACACGTGCTGATAAACCAGATACTTATAAACTTACTGGTTCTACACCTAAGCAAAAGTTTAGGTTCGCTCCTAATGCTGTTAAAAAGATAGAACCATATGAAGTTGAGGAGGATGAGTATATTTATGATATACAGACTGAGAATCATCATTTCGCAGCGGGCGTGGGTCAGTTGGTAGTGCATAACTCTAACTATATTCATTTTCCTCATCTTACTGGCGCTCAAGAGACTTGGGATTATGCTTTACATGTTGCTTCTGAGGTGACGAAGTTGTTTCCTGCTCCTATTGAGCTTGAGTTTGAGGAAGAAATCTACAAGTTCTTCTTTATCTTGTCTAAGAAGCGTTATATGTATCGTAAGTGTTTGCGTGATGGTGTGACTGATAACAAGATTGGTAAGAAGGGTGTGTTGTTGGCTCGTCGTGATAACAGTAAATTTGTTCGTGATGTCTATGAGGATGTTGTGACTAAGATTGCTGATTACAAGACTCGTGATGAGATTCTTTATTATGTGATTAATGAGTTGAATGTGTTGTGTTCTGGGAACAAACCTTATACTGACTTTGTTATTACTAAGGCAGTTGGTGATAGCGGTGGTTTATATGCGGAAGCGTTTGAAAATGAGAAGGGTATTAGGAAAGCTAAGGTTGGTGATTATACTGTGCCTCTCTTGTCAAGTAATAAGGATGAGCATGATGAACAGTTGAGTAAGAAAGGTGCTGATGATGATCAAGAGTATTATTTGTTGTGTTTGCCGGCTCAGGTTCAGTTGGCTGAGCGAATGAGGCGACGTGGTCAGCGTGTTGATCCTGGAACTCGTTTGGAGTATGTGGTTGCTGATCCGACTAATCATACTGGTAAGCAGTATGAGAAGGTTGAGTCGGCTGAGTATTTGGTGAAGCATAGTAATTTGGTGAAGATAGATTATTTGTATTATTTGAAAGCGTTGGTTAATCCTCTTGACCAAGTCTTGGATGTTGCGTTTGGTGAAGACAAGAAGTATAAAAAAGGTATGGTTATGGACCAGTATAAGTTTCGTTGGAAGATTCGTGCCAAGTTGTTGGAAGAGTTGAAGGATTTGTTTCGTCCAAAGTTAAAATTTGAGAAATAAATAGAATCTTATAAAAATTATACTTAAAAAAGTATAATTTTGAACTTGATTTTTATGGTAAGTATTGGATGTTAGTTGAGTTAAATCTACAATGATTCTTTTTCTGGTTTTTAACGGGCCAGCGAGGGTAATTAATGATACCTCTACTAGTATAACCCCAGTGACCACCGATTGAACCTCCGGTAACACCATTACCATACTGGTCATTATCTGCGGCATTATCGCCTCCCGTGTCCCATCTTGGACCACATGCACCTGGGCCAGCGAGATCAACACCGACGTCATTTTCTTGTTCTGATTCGTCACCACCCATAGTGCTATATGGTCCACAGACTCCACTACTTAATTTATTACATTTAATGAGATCGCTATAATGGGCATCAGAAGTATCTTCATTGTTCGAACCTGTTCTACCTTCATCATCAGCTTGATTACCCCATGTACATCGTCCGTTAGCAGGATTACCACAATATAAATCGGTAGGAATACATCTGCTGGTATCCGTAAAACCTGTTCCACTACACTCAACAGCCTTAGTTGTCCAGTGGGAGCAAGATCTACATGGAGAGCAGAAACTGACGCCGTCAGCGCCTTGGTAAATAAATTCACCACGATTACAAGCTGGCATTGGAGCACAAGATCCATCATGATTAGCATCAGCTGTGGTTGGGTCTTTATTATAACCAGGAGCACATTCACAATTGTAGATATGTCCTTGATTATCAATACCATCAATTGGAGAACAGGTACCTCCTGGACCACATAGTTGTTCAGGAGTGAGCCCAGAAGATATACAGTAATTTTGGCATCTTGTATTACAAACTGGTTTTTCATTGTAAGCAAATTCACCAACGTCATTATCATAAGAACATACTTGAGCTTGTGCATCACAACCCCAAGTACAATTTGTCTGTGCCTCAGCTGGAGTAGTCCATCTCGTGTCGGATACTGACTTATCATCAGATCTTCCATAGTAATCATCAGCATTAGGCATGATTCTAACGCCACTTTCTCCAGCAGCATCATCGGCATAACAACCATAATTCCATATGTAATTACGACCACGACTAGTTTCAAGCTCGCAAAATTGTTTAGCTGTAAGACCATCTCCACGACTACCATCATCAGCACTAAAACACTTGTATCCATCTGGTTCTTCTCTATCACAAATTTCTCTAGAAGCTGGGATACATGCACCTGCTTGATTTTTTGTTGGATCATGTTCATATTTATATACACAGTCATTGGTACAATCTTCAAGTGTAGGATATTCTTCATTGTTAGGTTGGTCATCCATGTAATTAGGTCTTTGGCTACATACAAAACCAGTTCCTGCTTGTCCAGAACCACGACAACCATAACCATAACCTTCACAGTCTGTTTCACAGTCTTGTTTGCTACGGAATGGACCAGGATTTTGACCACCTCTTCTTTCACACTTTTGTCCAACTGCTGCGCTAGGATCCATACAACCGAAGAAACAATTGCTATCACATTGACTTCTATTAGTATATGTATTTGCTGGTGGGTTCATTCCATCATCGTAGAAAACAGAAACGCATCTATCCGTTTGTCCATCAACAAATCCAGCTGGTGGTTCAGGATTACAACTCCAGTTTCTGTATCTTTCACAACCTGATTCTCTACATAGAGCTAGAGCCGCATCAGTGTCAGGAATTAAAGCGGAACTACCAACTAAATAAGAAATTTCGTCAGAGGGAATATCAACTTGTAGAACACAAGCACCTGGGCTTGGAGCACCATCTGGGCCTCTACTACAACTGAACCCAACATTACCACAACCTGAAGCAGCTACCTCGTCTGCTGTGGCATATCTATTATCAGGGTCAATTGAAACAGGACCGGCAACTTGAGTAATTTGACCACCTTGATTGGCGGCTCTACCAGTTCTATCACAAATAAATGAAATAGATTCACAACCTGAGTTTTCACATTCCTGTTCGGCATTCTCAAGTTCAGTGGCACAGTTGGCATCCGAATCACACGAGTCCATTGGAAATTCAACTGCTTCATTCTGAGCCAAAGTACAAGTACTTGTAGAACCATCTGCACTTGTAACACAGTTATAACCCATTGTATTACATAGGGTGGCAGCATCACATTCATCTTTAGTTGAATAACCATCAACAAGTGAATCTGGTCCAGTTACTAATTCACAGCCACCATTTGGTCTTCCAGCATTTTGAGGATTGACACATTTCCAAGCGGAAACTTCGCAATTACTTTCACATTCTTGTTCTGTACTATATTCAATAAGAGGTCCTTGATAACCATCTGGTTCGGAACCAGCGATTGGAACATCTTGGATAGCCTCGCATCTATCTGCCAAGTTAGCAACATCAGTATTACATGTCCATCCAGAATTACCACAACCAGATGCTTCACAGATTGCTTGTGAGCTAAAATGAGGTGGATTTTGTCCTGCTTGGGCAGCTCCATCATATTCTTGACAACTAGAAGCACCTCCCCCGGCATCTGGAGTACACTCCCAATGACGGTCTTCACAACCCCCTGCGTTACAATCAGCCTCAGTCTGATATTCAATAACATCTCCTTGATAACCGACTGGTTCAGAACCTTGGAGTGGAACGTCATTGATTCTTGTACATCTATCATCGCGGTTAGGTATAGAAGTATCACAGAAGAAACCAGTATTTCCACAACCCGAAGCAATGGCCTCAGCCTCAGTAGCAAATTCACCTGCGCCTGGTTCTCCACTTGGAATATCAACTCTACGAACAACACCACCTTGGTTAGGACCTCTACCACTTCTATCACAAGTCCATGTATAACCTTCACAACCACTGGCCCAACATTCAGCTTCGTCAGCAAATTCAGTAGAAGGTTGATTCGCATTTTGAAAACAAGCAGTTCCTCCTCCAACCAAATCTCTACAATCCCATCCATCATTACCACATCCGGATGCTTCGCAGTCGGCTTGATTCGCATGTCTACCACCCTGTCCTGTATATGGAACGTCAGTAGCAGTACAAGTTCCTGGCGAATCAGCCGCCGCACCATCACATATCCAAGAACCTTCACAACCAGCATCTTGACACTCTTGTAATGTAGAGTATGACCCTCCACCACCAATAACTTCAGTACAAGTTCTTGAGCCGTTGGCATTTTCAACACAATCGAATGTTGTGAGACCTTCGCAACCAGCAAATTCACAAGCATCTTCGGCATTTTGTAATCCAGCCGCCCATTGAGCAACTCCAGCTGTAATTGGAACAGCATTTTCGTAAGTAATTCCATTACTATCTTTAATGTAGGTACAGGTTTGCGCGTCACAGTTATAACCATCAGTACCACAACCAGAAGAATCACAATCAGCTTGATTAGGAAATCTACCTGCTTGTCCTGTATATTGGACGGTTGTAGATTGACATTGACCGGGTCTATCAGCTTGAGGACTATTACAAACATAAGATGTTTCACAACCACCATCTCTACATTCTTGGGCGGTAGGATAATCTGTGAGAGAATCAACAGTAAAAGTACATCTACTTCCTGAAGGTTGTGCACCATCACAGTTATAACCAGTATTACCACAACCGGCGTCCAAGGCGGCTTGTGATGTTGGGTATCGTTCAGGACCGCCTTGAGGTCTTCTATCAACACCACCATCAACTTCAATTACTACACCGCCTTGTGAGGGTGATCTACCTTCCCTACTACATATGAAAGATGAACCTTCACAACCATCAGCCAAACACGAAGCCAAATCTTGGAATTCACCACCACCAGCTCTACCAAATGGTATGGGATTGAGAGTACAAACCCCACCAACACAATCATAAGATCCACCCGAACACGCAGCTTCACATGTTGGTTCATCCCTATGTCTTGTTCTACCAGCAACAGTAGGTGGTCTGGATGGATTACCAATGACTTCGGCACAACTATCATCGGCATCATTACATTCAAAAGATGTTCCTTCACAAGTTCCTGGAGCGACGACAGTTCCAAGACATTCTGCTTCAGTGGCAAATCTACCTGGTCTAGAGGCTGCACCTGGTTGTTGAACACAATTACCACTACCATCGGCAGCGTCATTGCTACATGTCCAAGAATTACCTTCACACCCGTCGTCAAGACATGTTTGTTCATCGGCAAAAGTAGTTGGAACATCAACTTCAAAGGTACAAGTTCCTCCATCGCAATTAAATCCAGTATTACCACAACCAGCAGCTGTAGCATCGGCAGCATTAGGATATCTTGTAGGACCACCAGGATTTCTATCAACACCTCCAGGAACACTAGTTGGAACACCACCTTCGTCATCTGCTCTACCATCCCTACTACAGATAAAAGATGGTGCTTCACAAACAGCATCAGCCAGACATTCTTGTAAAGTATTAAAAGGTCCTGCTCCAGGTTGTCCATGTGGTATAGGATTAATAATACAGGTGCCACTACCATCGCCAGCATTATTGCTACATTCAAAAGAGTTTCCACGACAAGCGCTATCACATTCTCCTTGAGTAGGAAATCTGTCAGCCCCACGTCCTGCGCTACCAATAACTTCAGTACATTGGTCGTTCCCTTGGCCATCTTGTTCACAACGGAAAGATGTTCCCTCACATGTTCCTGGATCAACAAGGGAACCAAGACATGTTGCTTCATCGGCAAATCTACCTGGTCTAGAAGCGGCACCTGGTTGTGATACACAATTACCACTACCATCGGCAGCGTCATTGCTACAAGCAATTGAACTACCTTCACAAGAACCAGCTCCACCATCACCAAGACACTCTTGTTCATCGGCAAAAGTAGTTGGAACATCAACTTCAAAGGTACAAGTTCCCACATCGCAATTAAATCCAGTATTACCACAACCAGCAGCTGTAGCAGCGACAGCAGTAGGATATCTTGTAGGACCACCAGGTGGTTGTCTATCAACACCTCCAGGGACAGCACTTGGAACACCGCCTTCGTCATCTGCTCTACCCTCCCTACTACAAATGAATGAAGTTCCCTCACAACCATTTTCTAAGCATGTTTCTAAAGTAGCGAACGTTCCACCTCCAGGGCGTCCAAAAGATATTGGATTGGCAGTACAAACTCCTCCATCACAATCATATGATTCTCCAGTACAGGCAGAATCACATTCTGCTTGAGTAGAAAATCTGTCTCCTGCGCGACCTATATTACCAATAACTTCAGAACAACTATTACTGACATGGTCACATTCAAAAGATGTCCCTTCACAAACACCTGCATCAGCAACAGTTCCAAGACATGTTGCTTCATCCACAAATCTTCCTGGTCTATAAGCACCACCTGGTTGTGTTTCACAACTACCGCTTCCATCGCCAGCATTATTACTACAAGCAACAGAACTTCCCTCACAAGAATTACCATCACCATTACCAATACATTCAACCTCAGTTCTGTAAGCTCCAGAACCAGGTTGTCCAAATGGTATAGGATTAACAGTACATCTACTTGTCCCGTCTCCTTGGTCAACACAATCATAAGAATCTCCAATACAAACAGCATCACATTCCCCTTGAGTAGGAAATCTATCAGCCCCCCGTGCTGCGTTACCATCAACTTCAGTACATTGGTCTCCTCCCGCCCCTTGTTCACAACGGAAAGAAGTTCCCTCGCAAGATTGGTCTGTAAGACATGCCGCTTCAGTAGCAAATCTATCTGGTCTAGAAGCAGCACCTGGTTGTTCAACACAATTACCACTGCCATCGGCAGCGTCATTGCTACAAGCAATTGAACTACCTTCACAAGAACCAGCTCCACCATCACCAAGACACTCTTGTTCATCGGCAAACTCAATAGAAGGTCCAACATAACCATCTGGTTCGGAACCAGATTCTGGAACATCCACAACTCTTTCACAACTTCCAGCATTACATCTGAATCCAGTATTTCCACATCCCAACTCAGTGAGTTCTTGTTCTGTTGCGTATCTTTGTGGTTCTCCAGCTTGTTGTCTGTCAAGACCTCCATTAACTTCAAGTATATCACCACCTTGGTCGGCGGTTTTACCATCCCTACTACAGATGAATGAAGTTCCTTCGCAACCATCTGTTAAACAATTTGCCAAATCATCAAAACCGTGCCCATCTAATCCGATTGGAGGTCTGTATACGTTGAATTTATTTACACATCTATCTCCAGAACCATCTGGATTTTCACAAGCAACATATGAAACACCACAATTTCTTTGATCACCAATTGTAGTAGATTGACATATCTCTAAGTTTCTGGATTGAGTTGGGTCAGTTGGGTCATACGGAGTTTGAACTTGAGTACATGTTCCTGCTTCAATGTCGTTTCCATCAGCATCTTGTGCTGCGGAACATGTGTAGTGAGATTCACAACCGTAATTCCTACAACGTTCTAAGGCCTCATCAATACTTGTAATTCCAAGATGCCCGACTACGAATTCTTGAGCGTGTGATGTATCAATAAAATAATCACAACTTCCGTTATTACAATAGTATCCTTCATCTCCACAATATTGAAGCCAATCGTCATCAGCTGTGGCATATCGTTGAGGCTCACCAGCTTGTTGTCTATCAACACCTCCAGCGACGGCTGTAACAACACCAGGTCTATCATCTCCGTTGGGGTGAGCACAAATAAAAGATAATCCCTCACAGCCTGGGTTTGCTATTCCAGCATCTCCTCCTGGACCTAAACAATCTTCTAATGTTTCAAACGGACCAGCCCCGTTTTCTCCAAAGGGAACTGGATTTGCTGTACACCTGGATGTACCATCTGGTTGATCAATACAATCGTAAGAACCAATCGCACCTTCACAAGCTGATTCGTGACATTCTCTCTCGGTAGCAAAGGATGGTCCAGGTATTTGGTCTTCAAATCGTGGAGTGTACTCACATACCTGATTATTACATATGTATCTATTAATTGCACCTTGACAACCATTTTCTAAACATGCGTTTAGGTTTGGAAATGGTATGTCATTTTGGTCTCTAACTGGTTCACATCTACCAGCTTCGCAACTGAATCCAGTATTACCACAGCCTGAAGCTTGACATTCTTGTGGATTATTAAATGTTCCATCAAGAGCCCTTATACACTGACCAGCTTCACATTTATACTTAAGTATTGGATCACTAGCCTGACAAGAAGCGTGGCATTGTTCGGATGTATCATAAATAGCGTTTGGATTAGTAGAATCACTAATATAACAACCTGTTTCAGCATGACAACCATACTTTTGAGTAGGACTATCACTTTCTTGACAATTAGAAAGACAATTAGATTCAGCTCTAAAATATGGTCTACCGAAACCACGCCTTGGTCTTTCCCGAATACATTGACCGGGTCGACCATCTCTTCCTGGTAAAGCACATGTCCATTCTTGTCTACACTGTCTTGCCCTGGTTATACATTCATCAAGTGTTTGATATCCACTATTACTATTAACATCTTCTTCGCATTGTTCAGTTTGTCTATTACATATGAAATTGTTTTCTTTTGTTTTTAATAAAACACTGACTAATGCTAAGATTATTACTATAGCTATATAACTTTCTTTCATTATTTATTATATGTCATACAAAAAGTTTTTAATATTTTATACCTGTTTAAGTATAGAATATTAGATAATATGGGTTAATAGCAAAATTTAACATCATCTATGAAAGATAGATATTTGTAGGCTTGTAGTTGACAAATAACATCTGCCAAATCATCTTTCTTTTTTGTTCCGTTTATCTGTGCCAGGGAACTTTGGTCATCTCTATCTGTTAGTATAGTTATTGCTTTATCAACACTCCACTTTTTTCTCGCTGGTTTATCCACAGCCTTATAGGTTATCTTCCCACCCTTTGTAATTTTCTGGTCTTTTTCAGCTCCCAGAACCTGAGTCTTGTAATAAGCTGGAAATTCTACGATTAACTTATCTCTTTTATACCTAATGGCAAAGTAGGAATAACAATGTTGTCCAAGTTTAAGAGCCATGGTGTTGTGTTTCTTACCAAAACTCATCTGTTTTTCTATAACAAATATATCACACTGGTCCCAAAAATTAGCATATTCATCTAATTTTTCTGTCATGTTATGATAAGTTTCTGGGTCTAAATACGCTTTCTTATCACAATTTTCAGTCAAATCTAAATTTTCTAGAAGAACTTTAGACCCGTTTGTATATACGTCCCGTAATATATTTTCAAACTGAGGGGTTGTTGTTCCATCTATGTTGTATCTATTGGTTTTATTAATATTCTTAACTTGTCTAAGAGCATCAACGTCAAATTCTTCTATATAAAAACTAAAATTCTTTTTCCCAATATCAAAACTTGCAACCCATAGTATCCCTTCATGATTGTTGGTCATTGTTTGTATTAGTATCTATATTGTTTAAATCTATCTTTGATGACATTTCTTCCAACCTGGCAGTTACAACTTCTAAAAGTGTATCCATATCACAGCAAAATTTGGTATCATCTATGTAAGTTGCTTTGAGATTCGTAAGTCCTGAACAACAGTTAGATAAATCTCTAAGAAGATGTGATGATAATATTTTATCAGAATCGTTTTCTGACCGTTCATAAGTAATTAAAAGTTCAAATGCCCTTGAGATAGTCTCTTGAATAAAGTTAAGAGTATTAGACCTGTTATCTTGATGGAAAAATGTCCTTGTGAGGGATGTTGTGAGTCCTGTTTGTTGGACGAACATATATCTGGTATTAATCTTTTCACTTTTCTTAATTTTACCAATAAATTTTAGTCTGCTGGTAATTTCTTGGTTATTGTCCATTCTATTTAATCTATTGTAAGAATTTGTGTCTTTAATAGTATTTAGGGTCATAGAAAGGAATTGTGAATACATCTTTAGTTTAATTAATATAATACTTATCTATTATAAATGAAGATAACCATTACCAGAACAAACGTATTACCTCTTTTAGTTGTACCACTTGTAATTGCCGTAGTTATCGCAGTTTTTATTAGGGCGAATAATTCTTCATTACCAGAAAATTATGTCCATGTTATAGACACAAAAGGCGATACACCTCCCAAACATTACAACTATACCTTATCAAAATATCATAAATCATTGGTATCATCCAATGTTACACCAGATGACTGGAATCAAATAGTTCAATTGATTGGGAAAAATTATAGCAAACATGGGGCATTTGTTATTTACGGGGGTAAAGATACTCTACCCTATACAGCATCTGCCTTAGCTTTTATGATGGAAAATACAAAGAAACCAATCATACTAACATCAGAGGATTTACAAAAAGTTAGTATGATTGCCTCAAGTGTTAAATTTCCAGAAGTAATGATATACGACAACAAACAACTACTTCGTGGTTGTAGAACAATCATTGACATGTATGGAAATCTAGTATCTCCAAACTATCCGCCACTTAAAGCAAGTTTGTCATTGAAAATGCCTCAGGAACCTACCAGTCTTAAGTTCATTAACCCCGCCGTTAATGTAATTATTTTAAAGGTATTTCCAGGTATTGACCCTAACTATATGAAAAGTATTGCTGAAAACGGTAATATAAATGGGGTTATTTTGGAATCCGCACATCATGGAAACATCCCAAACGACCAAGCATTCTTAGATTCTATAAAACAAATGGCAGAAAAGGATGTTGTTATTATAGCTTTATCTTATGACGGTCAGAGTGATATCAAGCTTTTAGAGGCAGGGGTTCTTCCAGGCTATGATATGACGTGTCCTGCGGCTTATACAAAGCTTTTATTTTTACTATCTAACATACAAGATAGGAAAATAATAGCACAATTGTTAGAAGTTAATTTCAGAGGAGAAATGAATAAAATGTAGTTAATAATAAAGATAAACTATGTCATGTTCGGTTTTTAAGATAAATTTAGATTTACAGAGAAGATATCTTGCTGGAACTTTAGCAAAACATACTGAAATGAACTATTGGTTAAAGGAACACGGAGATAAAAATTTTATATATGAAGTATGGAAAATATCAGGAATACACTCAAGATGGATATGGAAGACTAAGAAAGATAAATGGGGAAGACTTTCAAAACCAAGTAATAATACTTAAATAGTTGATTTATATAATAAAAATGGTCGGTAGAGAGTTGGAATTTACTTTAGGAAGTTGCTCAATAGTTTTTCTATCTATTGGGATATGTTATATATACAAAACCATTAATATTGGTTCAACACCCAATATTTCTATACCTATTTCACCGGTTAATCTTAAAATTACAGATACAACCAGTAATAACGATGACTGGTGGCCGTTCATTGAATACACAAAATTTGATACAGAAGATAATATGTATAATATTTGGACTAAACCCAGAAATAACTAAAAAACATATAATATGTCAGAACATTATATGTTTTAATCAATCTTTGTAATAACAGAAAATCTTGGAACTTTACTAATTTTAAAACTACCCATAATTCTCTCATAGGAAATAATAAAAAACTTATGATAACCAATAACATCAATTGTATCCGATACATTCCCTTCACGAATATACATACTATAATTACCCATACCCAAATCATCGCGTGTCTTACGAGCAAGCTCCCACATACGGTCCCTGGCCTTTCTAATACTATTTACAAAACAGATAGGTTCATCGTCATGTGAAATAACAATAACACAATCTTCTACATCAACATCTGAATCGCTATAGTAAGTTGGAGAGTCTACAGGAGTCTCTGGGTGTTCAATGTGTTCAATATTCTGGTCAATATCTTGTCTGCTCATTTTTATATCTATATTAAACATACTTTTAAATATACTTTAACCAATATTTTATCTGTATAAAAGAGTAATTACAAATATAAAAATGAAAAACAATTATATAAGTTAAGTATAATAAAAATGAATCCGTCAATTGAAGAAATACTTCGTAATCATAATGTGGATGGCACATTTCATACCCATGTATCTATGATCCAACCAAAAGGTAAATTCCAACTATCCCGTGATGGTTTGGAAGCCTTTTGGGATATTTACTGTCAAAAAATACAAAATGACGATAACGCCATGGTTGGGATCGCCGAAAAACCTCAACCTTACTTACCAGTTCTTGCCGATATAGATTTAAAAATTAAGGATGAAGGTCAGATTGAATTTGGAGATCATTTATACACACCAGAACAAGTCAAACAAATTATTGGTATTTACCAATCGGTGTTGCGTGCCACCGTAGATAACTGTACTGACGAACAACTACTTTGTGTCTTACTAGAAAAACCCATCTACTATATAGATGTCGGTGAAAACACATACGCAAAAAACGGATTTCATTTACATTTTCCTAATCTATTTCTAAACAAAATAGAACAAGAAGTCCATATTATTCCCCGCGTTCAAGAAAATATCAAAGAACTCAACCTATTCGAAAACTTAGGTATAGAGGACTCCTCGATAGTTATTGATAAAGCTTGCTGTAAAGTCCCATGGCTACTTTACGGTAGCAGAAAATCCGAAGACATGGATCCTTACAAACTAAGTAAAATATACGCCTCCGATGGGTCTGAACTAACCCTGGAAGAGGCGTTTTGTAATTATAAGATTTATGATACAAACGAAAAATCCCTTAAGACTAACGGACGCCTTGAGGAATATATTCCTCGCATATTGAGTATTATGCCTTACGGTAGAATGACTTCAGAAGTGAAAGCAGGACTTGTAGCTCCCCTAAAAGAACAAATCAAACAATCAAGAACAAGAGAAAAACGTCCCAGGGCTACATACAATCTTTCAGAGAATCTTAAAATTATCAAAAGACTATTACCAATGCTCTCGGACTCTAGAGCTGAAGACTATGACTCTTGGAGAAAAATTGGTTGGGTTATTCATCGTGAAACGAACGGAAATGATGGAGACTCATCAGAAGGTATGGAGTTATGGTTAGAGTTTTCAGCAAGGTGTGAAGAAAAATATGACGAGTCCAGCTGTATCTTTGAATGGGGTAAGGTGGAAGAACGTAAAGACGGTGTCACTATAGGAACTCTACACTACTATGCCAAAAATGATAGCCCCGATGCATACAAAGAATTTCTCAATGAAAAGACAGAATCTCGAATCATTGACGCTCTTAATGGTTCGCACTCTGACTTCGCAAAACTACTCAAGGAAGAATATCAGAACGAGTTTGTTTGTGCTTCTATTGTTAATAAAACTTGGTATCAGTTCCGTGAACATCACTGGGAAGAAATTGAAGAGGGTATCTTCCTACGTCAAAGAATATCAGATGATATCGTCACGAAATTTTCTGAAAAAGGACAAGAAATTCTTCAAAGGCTTGCGAACCTAGAAGATAAAGCAGAGGAAGCAATGTATAATGCCCGTCTGAAACAAGTTCAAAAGACCATAGCTAATCTCAAGTCTTCCCCATTCAAAAGCAACATCATGAAGGAAGCAATGGAAGAATTTTATAACAGAGAATTCAAGAATAAACTTGATCAAAACACACATATTATTGGGTTCAAAAATGGTGTTTATGACCTTGAGAAAAACATGTTTAGGGAAGGTATTCCAGAAGATTATATTAGTAAAACTGTTCCTATTGATTATAAAGAGTATGATGAAGGAGATGAAGTCGTCACAAACGTCATTGAATTTCTACAAAAAGTATTTCCAGACAGTTCTATTCGCAACTACTTTCTTGATACTTACTCGGACATCTTTGTCGGTGGCAACACACAGAAAAAGGTTTATCTATGGACTGGTGAAGGAGATAACGGCAAGTCAATCACACAGACGTTTTTTGAAAAAATGCTGGGAGAACTTGCTATTAAGTTTAATACACAGTATTTTACTGGAAAAAAGACATCCACGGGCTCTGCCAATCCTGAGTTGGCTCGTGCGGCACCGCCGATTCGTCATGCTACTATGGAAGAGCCCGACGCTGATGAACAACTTAATATTGGCGAGTTGAAGAAGCTATCGGGCGGCGATAGTTATTGGGCCCGTGATTTATTTGAAAAAGGTAAAATGACTCGGGAAGTTTTTCCGATGTTTACCCTTACTTTTATCTGTAATAAACTTCCCAAGTTGCGTTATTCTGACAAAGCGACATGGAATCGTCTTCGTGTTATTCCGTTTGAAGCGACTTTCGTAGAACCCGGACAGCCTTGTCCGACTACGTTGGAAGAACAGATGCTTGAAAAGCGATTCCCTATGGACAAGAGTTTCGGTGCGAAGATTCCTGAGATGGTTGGTGCGTTCGCTTGGTATCTTCTTCAGTGGAGACAGAAGGTTAGTGTTCGTATTGAACCTGAGAAGGTCAAGGAAGCTACCGCTATCTATCGTCGTCAGAATGATATCTATAGACAGTTTATTGAAGAATGTGTCGCAGAGGCGCCGAATGCGATGCTCAGTCTTACTGAGATTTACGCTCAGTTCAAGGAGTGGTTTAAGGAAGGTTGGTCAAATATGCCTCTCCCTATCAAGAATGAAGTCAAAGATTACTTTGAGAAACTCTGGGGTGATATGGAACGTGGTGCTCGGTGGCGTGGTTATCGTATCAGAACTTTGGAGGAAGATATCGCTGATGGTGAAGCTGTTATTTTGACAAATGATGATTTGGCTGATTATGATGAAGGTGGTAAGGCTCTACCACCTATGTAATCACGTGTAATTATGTTTAATTATGTGTATTTTATTACTAAAAAGTAATAAAATCTTCTAATTAATATTTACCTTTGATAAAAATAGGTAAATATGGGTACTGTTCGCCAGTAGCAAAATAGGCATATTCACCTAATGCTGGACTAAAACCACCATTATATTTGTCTAAATTACCAGTATTTTGGTCAAATTTATAACAAGAATGGAAAAGAGCTTGTTTTCCTGCTTGATGTTCTTCCAGAGTTGGACAAACTTGACCATCTACTTTAGCTTCATTGTTCCAATCTTCATTTATTGTATAAGAAGATATAGCAATTTCCTCTTCGTCATTATCAGTTAATACTTTACTTCCTGTTCCCATTATAGGAATTCCATCATATAAATAACCAATTACTTTATCTGCATAGTCTCCATTATCCCAAACTAATGGAGGATGATAATGATATGCCCCGTTAGGTTGAACATGAGCATTATATGCATCTACACCTACATTCATTCTACATCTTCCAGTAGTATCCTTGTCTCTTTCGTCACACGTTTCACCGTCTTTATGATAAATTGTACCATTCGTCCAGCTATTTGCACCGTATATATTATATCTGTATTCGCCTTTGCCTTCAACACAGGTATGAGGAGTTTCATCCCAACATTCTGCTGGGGTTGGGTCATAATCTATAGCTTCTTGTGGAGGATTACTTGAAGACCAATGTCCTTCTTTACTAGGTCTTCCAACAATTCCTAAACTACTAAATTGAGCTTGATTTGGATTGGTTGGTATATCCTCACATTTATTCTTGTTAAAATATTTACCATCATTACATTCCTCAGTCGGTGGTGATAAACTATCATCATCTGATTGTTCCGATGGACAAGTAGCATAAACTTTACCATTACCTGTTCCATCCATAGGATGATTTGGTATACTATTAGTTTGTATTCTTGAAGGATAGGTTGTACCAGTAATTGTTACACTACTTTTAAGTGGAGTATCACAACCTGTTTTTCCATCTACCGTTTGACTTTCTATGGTAAATGAAACATCATCATCCACATCATCATCCACATCATCATCCACAACATCATCAGTATCGTCTTTTTTAACAACATCCTTCTTGGTAAAACGTCTCCAAAAAGCAGACAAAGCACCAATTTCTTCACCGTCTTCTGTGGTAGTCTTTGTTAAATTATTGATAATTACACATACTATAACAAGACCAACTAATGCAACAAAAGCTAGAAATACTTTATTTTTTAATAACTCGTTCATTTATTATTAAAAAATATTACTTTTTCTTATCATATTTTTCTATCAATTTTAAACATTTTTCATACACCGCTTTATACTTAAGTAATCTCTCTGTTGTTCTACTACCCATTATTAATCACTACCAGTCTCTTGTTTAAATACATAAAAAACATTCCTTGGAACAAAAATATACCCTCTGACCAACTTTCATCAAGAATTTATGGTTCAATGGTCGTTGGCAGGTATGACATTTGTGTCCTGTCAAGTAGAGTATTTTATTCACAATTTCTATTGGTAAAAGTATATTATTAATAGAAATTGTTTCTATTTTCATAATAATTTATTAATAAAAAATAGAAAAGTGTTTATTAATAAAATGAGTAGAATAGAATGTGGAAAATACAAATGTTTAAAAGAGGGAACTCAATTATGTGGGCGCCGCACCCCAGGTGAGCCTGAAAGCTGTATATGTAAGGATGGTTATATTGGAGATGAATGTGTGGATAAAACATGTCCTGGTACGCCCATACCATGTAGTGGTCATGGTGTTTGTAATGGTACTAAATGTAAATGTGACCCTAACTGGTACGGTGCAGCCTGTGAAATTTACTGTGATAGAAATGGTACATGTTCCGGACATGGAACATGTGGTGGATCACCTGGAATACATAGAAATGTGCCAGAAGACCGACTTGGTACATGTTATTGTGATCAACCTTGGTTTGGAGAAACATGTAATCAAAAACCTGTAGATCCTCCAAATGCTTGTGAAGCGATGGGTAATTGCGGCGAACCGGGCCGTGGCATGGGAGGGCCTGTAAAATATAGACCATTTGTTGGAGAGAATATTATAAATTGGCGTGATGTTCCACCTAGCTCTGAATGTTATTGTGATTGCAAAGATGGTTATTATCGAGATGTTAAAGATCCTGACGATCACAATTATTCCATGCCTTGGCACTGGGGAGAACAAAATCCGTTTCACCCTGAACAGATAGCTCCTACCATGGGACTAAGTATAACAGGTATTTCTACAAATAAAGGTTCAGATGGAAAATGTTTACCATGTCCACCTGGATATTATGTTCATACAGTAGGACCAGGGGGAGAAGGGTCTGGAACAAACTGGTTGCCACATGGGACAAAAGTTTGTAAACTGTGTAGTTGTCCGACTAAAAGTGCGGATAATGGTCATACAACACAACAAAGTTTCGTAAATAAACTCAATAATTCTAGGCTAAGAAAAGATCAATTATGTTCTGGTTCTGGAACAAGTCCAACTGGTGATCCAGATTTAGTAGCAAGTCTAACTGCTACATGTATACCAGATGAACAATGGTGTGATGACCACCATTGTTATGTTAAAAAATCTAAGTCCACTTGCTCTATAGCCAACAGAAACTGTCCGGCTAAATATACGGATAAGGGGACATCAGATAATATGTGTTTTCCTGGCTGGTCTGTAAGACATTGTCTTTACGAGCAAACTTAATGAATTAAGATTATAAATTTAATACTTAAAGTCAAATTTTATTGATTATAAATGTCATCATTTACCTCCTTAGATAAAAGAAGTGATTATGAAAGCTTGATAGATTATTTTAAGAATAACAAAGATAAACCTTGGGCTGAATGGTTAAATTTTGGCACTGTTTTTAATAAACTCGGAAAACAAGGCTTAGTAGGTATTCTTACAAGTAAGAAAAACCCAGATAAACAATATGTTTTTAAGATATCTCAGTATATTAATTACCTCATTCAACACGAAAGTAATGTTATGAAGGGACTAAACCAGATTGCGTTGTATTGTCCTCATTTTTGTCGGACTTATGGAACCATAAAGTCTAAAATTAACCCCAAAGCAGAGAAATCAGCAAATCCTTTTGAATTAAATACTAAATACTCTATTGAGAAGGAAGTATTGCTTTGCGAATACCTCGACAAAAGTTATAAATTATGTACTTACATCAGAGCAACAAAGAAAATTAATGAAAGTATCTTATACACCACTATTAAACAAGTCTTATTAGCTCTAACTATAGCACAAAAGAAGAAACAACTGTCCCATTATGATTTACATTCAAACAACATCATGATGCGTAAATGTGATAAAGATAATGTATTTTTATATGTCTTGGACGAGGAGAATCAGTTTTGTGTTCCAAGTTTTGGTCATTATCCAGTGATTATTGATTTTGGGTTTTCTTACATTAAGGACTTGGATGATGGACCACTGTGGCCCAGTCTCGGACATACCCATGCAGGTTTTATGAGTGATAGATTTGATTGGGTAGCAGATCCAAAACTTTTCTTAGTAACTGTATCTGATGAAATTAAAGATATTAGATGTAGTAAAACAGCGAAAAAGTTGCGTAGAATTGTCCGTAATATGTTCTTTCCATTAGATATTGATTGGGAATGCGGTTGGGACAACTATAAGGAAGAAGATAATGGTGGAGCTTCAGGTAAAGTATTGGAAGAGTTAGAAGATTGTAATGAACCATCGGAATTATTCAAGGAATATGATATTTATTGTATTGATTTATTACAATCCCTAATCCCCCTACCTTTACAGAAACAAGATTATACTAACATTAAACAAAGTTATAAGGTATTTTTATCAGAATGGATAAAGATTGAAGGACAGATTAGCTCACATTTTTATAATATGTATATATTGAAGGGTGTCATAGATGCCGCTAGGACTGTCGGTTCGGCATATCACAGATCTTCTACACGTCCAGACGCCCTTAGAACATTTAAATCGTGTATTTTATCTCGGATTGACGAAGTAGCGAAGTTTTGTAATCCCAAGAATGTTAATTATGATAAGATGCTGTGTGCTATACTAGTTTTTGCTAAAAATCTTGAAGGATTTTTGTATGATATTCTTAGTAAGCGTATGGAAGAAAAACAAAAACAATACAAGAAATTACCATTACAATCTATTGAACAAATGTATGGTGCCATAGAGGCAAATATACCAGATGATTACATGTATAACAATAATACCATCATCACAATCATAAATGATATAAATGAAACAACGACAGTCTATGAAATACCAGAAGAATACATAGATGAAATCAATGAACTTCATCCCATGGCGAGGGGTACTTTTATCTACGATTTATACAAATCTGAACAAGAAATTATAATATAATAATCTTATACTCGAAATAAGTATAAGATAATAAATTAACAGTTTAGACACTTATTAGACCAATTCTCAGGAATATTAAATTCTTTTTCTTTCATAAGACTATACATTCCTTCGCTGGGAATAGCACTCATACATTTTTCACATGGAATGAACTCCGATTTTCTTCTAACAGCAAAACCAGCCCTTGTGAAGCATTCTGCGAAGTGTCTAACCAAAGTATGTGCTTCATCTTCAAAGTAGTCATCTACAATCATAACTTGTGCCATGTCGACATTTATAGATTTACAAACTGTTTTCCAATTCTTGGTTAAATGAGGATAATCTTCAGAAAAACCTCTAAGTACTGTGATAAACCATCCTGGAAAAACATCCTCTACTAAGTTTTTAACAGCACCTATTGTAAGAGCAGATTTAAGTTTTTCCGTAATTTCATCAGAATTTGACGGATTTTGATAGTAAGACATTATTTATAATATTGAAGACAAGTTTTAAACTGTATTTTAACAATCTATACGATAAAGTTTCTTGAAACCTTTCTTCAACCACATATGTAATACCGGAACAAAGTATTTTGGAGTATATTGATTGGTGAAAACAGCCCTAGATGTATCACCAGAAAAGAATGAAGGCGCAGAATCAGATATATCTATACAACAAGGTTTAATACCCTTACTTTTCAATATAGCTAATCCTTCTAAAAATACTTCAACACGTTTCTTAATAAGCTTCAATTCATTTAGTAAATCCTTGTTACAATCTATACTATCTTGGTCGTTATAAGTTTCCCTTGGTGTTGTTATACCCGGAACATAATGAACTCTACCAGTAGATTCTATATCATCAAAATTTTCTTTATACCCTTTCAATGAAACTTTATCACCATTTGTAACAAAAAAATCTAAGTCTATATCTAATATAAACTTTTTATCATGAACTTTTGATATAACCTTTTCCAGCTTTTTCCAACCAGATGCGTTATAGAGTTTTAATCTACAAAACGTATGTGGATGATATAACTTGTATTTAGAAGAATCTTTCATATTTTTCGGATTAACAATTTCTACATCTGGTTCTAACAAGAAGTTATCCTTATTTTCCTTAGAACTTCTTATATATCTAAACTCATCTTTCTTATCACAAACTAAATTCTGTTTAAAATGATTATCATCATCATAAACCCATTTTGGCATACCCCAAACAATAGTATCAACACCTTTACTCATTAATAAACAAGTAACAGGCCAGTAAATCTGACCACAAGAACCATTCATCATACCCTGTTCGTCAAGACTACCATCTTCCTTTAACAAACATTCACTCTTTTCTGGTAATCCCATATCATCATGTGTATCAAAATGAACAAGAACATTACTTAATTTTCCTACTTTTTTGACTTTTAACCATAGAGGGACTGCTTCGTTATGTAATGATACAGAAAAAAATGGTATTGGTTTGTCAAAATTTTCTTCATTACAATAATTATAATAATATACCATACGATCATGGAGTTCCTCCCACATTGGCCTGTAGGCTAAAAAATTCTTGGTAGCCATCAATTTATCAGTGACTTTTTCTAATAATGGTTTTGCTTGTTTGTATTTATTACCAATAGATTCTTGACTGTGTTCTATAGTTCTTAAATTATACAAAATTTTTACTATAGGAGCAATACCTTTATTATAATCACTATTTTCTTCTGTCTCCATTTATACTAATGAAATAAAAAATGATTTATTAACAAATTATCTTAATATAACTAAAATGAATCGTCTATTGGGTATAATATGGTTTTATACACTTATCAGTGGTACAAAAGCTTTTCTTGGAAATATAAGAAAAACAATATTAGATAATAGTAAGAGACAAATATATAATGAATGGTGGGCAGACCCAAGAATACATACTCTTGGTAATTTTGGACCCGCTGGGCGTTTTCACGCTTACATAGCACCATATATAACAAAACATATTGATGATGTCAGTTATGAAGGTGAAAATATCAGACAAACCGCAGCTAAAACAATTAGAAAATACAAAACAAATCATAGTTCTATAATTGACTTAGGATGTGGTTCTGGAATGTCAACAGAGGCACTCCATTCTCAATTTTTTGACGTAGCAGCAGTAGCTGGTATTGATACATCACCAATGATGATAAATGTAGCCAAAGAAAGAACTGATAACTTTACAAATAAACCTTACTACTTTATTAACAAAGCTCATGACTTATCCTTAGAAGATAATAGCATAGATATAACTACTTGTATGTTTACATTCCACGAAACACCTCTATATGGGATTAGAAAAATATTACAAGAAATGAATAGAATTACATCATTTAATGGTGTTATAGCAATCGTAGATATATCACCAGAGTACGAACCCAGTTTTTGGATGGAATTAGGGGAACCATATATACAATCATACCTTGCTAATATTGATAATATAATTTATACTTTCAGCAAACAACACAACAAAAAATTAGAGAGAAAAGTCCTTGTTAAAGGTCATGTTATTTTGTGGATGTTGTTTGATGATGTAAATCTTTAGACTATATAGAATTTTAACAAAAATTTATTTTATTATTCTTTCTCTTGCTTACTAATAAAATGTCAGCAGGAGCAATATCCCTTGAATCAGCTGTTAGAACTTGCAAGGTAGACACCGCGTGGGCTAACAAAATTAGATCCGATAGATTTCTTAACCCAGCCGAAATGGTTTGCCCCGTTTGGAATGGCTATGATGTTGCAGGACGCCC
>JACKZZ010005337.1_pt1 | contig 59060 bp, 35 predicted proteins | sample 8027871 | NCBI WGS metagenome assembly JACKZZ01 (sample SAMN15724774, study PRJNA655200) | protist metagenome | isolation source: fluorescence activated cell sorting (FACS) single amplified genomes of... | place: USA: West Boothbay Harbor, Gulf of Maine | collected 2000-07-19
CACCATTGTAATCTCCTTCTCTTGCTAAATCTATAATATTCATGATATCTAATGAAATAACTCTACGTATTTAATGTTTGAAATAATAATGAATATTGATAATTTATCTCTGTGTATTTTTATTAGGAACTAGGAATCTTTACCCTTTTTCTTTTTTTTTCATAGTGAGATAAAAGTAACAGTGAACAATCTCTAAATAAAGAAAGTTACACAAAAAAAATGTATTACTTAAGTCCATCAAGTAGGTATATTATATTAGCAATAATAAACAAAATTGAAAATAAAAAATAATAATAGCTTTAGGAGCATTCTTTCATTATCGTTGTAATCGTTTTTTACATTTAAAATGTGATACTGAAGCAATTCGTATAGCAAAAGAAGAAAATATTATATTAAATGAGAGTAAATTGGAGAAAGCAATTAAAAAAAAAGGATTTTTATGGGAAAAAAAATTAAATCAAAAATATAAAAATGAAGGATATATAATCATAGATTTAAAGAATTTATGTTTTCATGAAAATAATATTATTATTAATGAAGAAATATTTTATAAACGTTTTGAAAATATAAAGAAAAAGAAACTTCAAACCACATCAATAATACTTGATAATTTGGCATATAATTATTATCAAGAAGTTAAAAATAATAAAGAATTTAAAATAAAAACTTATAATTATCATAATAAATTTGTAAAGGAATTAATAAAACATTGTAAAGATAAAACAATTCTATATCAAGTGAAATTAAAAGTTTCTAAAGATTTTATTCCTAAAAAGTATAAAATTAATATACCTGCTTGTGAGATTGATTATCTTGAAATTATGATAATGTATGATGGAAATACTATTGTAAATAGAATTATTGATGCCAAGTCATCTAAATATATGAAATTATCACATAAAATACAGGTAGCTTTTTATGCATTAGTTTTAGATAATCTTAATATTCCTTTTCATTCAAATGGTTGTATTTATTTACCAAATAAGAAAGAGGAATTTAATTTAAATAATATAAAACAACAATTAAAGTATCTCTTACATATGAATCTTCCTAATATTTTAAATTGTAATACTATAGTACATAAATATAAAATACAAACATTTCATTATTGTTCTAATTGTGCTAGTTGTGATTTTAAAAATATTTGTATAAAAGATATATATAATGGTGATATATCTGGAATACAAAATATTAATTTTAAAGATAAAATATTATTACAAGGCTTACTTTATAGGAATAATGAAGTATGTGATATTGAAGATATAGGTAATGAACTTTGTGGTGATATAAAAAATCTTTATACTATATTAAAAAATTCAACTATATTACAAAATTCAAATAAACAACTTTTACTTGATTTAAATAAAGTTTTAGATATATCATATAATCCTATTATTGAAGATCAAATTATTCCAAATATTGGTACTAAATTATCAAGTTTATATGAAAAAAAAATTAAAATGAAATCCAATGCATATTCAAATACATTTCCAAATTATTGGCAAAAATGTATTACTATATCTGTACAATTTGATCCTATGAATGGAGATGTATTATATCATTATACATTACTATTAAAAGAATATAAGAATACAAATCAATCTTTTAAAATTGGATTACATTCAAATATTAAGAAAAAAAATACTGAAATCATAACATCAAGTAATAATATAGATAATATTTTATTAAATTTCATTACTGATTTATATCATTTTCTTTTTGAAAATCAAAGTAATAAAAATAAAACAATTATTATAATGTTTTATTCCAAATATGAATTAAATATGTTAATACAAAAATTACTTGATTTTATTATGAAGACTACTATTACAAATATATATACAACTAAAGCTTATGATTTATGTTTTTATTTACTTGAAGATGCAAGTTTATTACCATTACAAAAAAAGAAAGATTTAAATTTATTAATGAATAAATTAGGTAATGCAAATAAATTTAAAATATTAAAAAATATAACAAAAGGTACTAAAGTCTTAGAATTTCAAAAATATTTTTTTGAGAAAATAGTACAATATTATTTTCATAATATAGAAAATGGAAATTTAGAAAGAAAACAAAAATTGTATCAAATATTATTTACAATCAAACCTACAATGAAACAAATGGAACAACTACAAGTAAAGATGATATCAATTTTAAATTATACTTTAAATGAACTAAATGACTTTATAAAAGCTTTAAAACCATTACCATCAAATATCATATCAGATATCAATAATAATACATATATAAAAGACAAAATACTTTCAAAGTTAAGAAAAATAATAAAGGAAACATATATAGAAAAAATACAATGTTTTTTTCATTTAAATCAACTAATGAAAGCATTAAATGGGTCAGATCAAGTCATTCTATTAGATATATCAATACGACATGAAACAGTTTCTGAAATTAAAAATCGAATTAATCAACTTGAAATAAAAGTATCAAATGAAATTGAAATTATGAAAAAAGGAATTTTAGAACAACAAAAACAATTAATGAAACCTTCAATTTGTATTATAGAAAATGAAATTCATAAATTATTTGTTCTTCCAATACCAAGTTATTTTACTTTTATACAAGCATATAAACAATTTTGTTGTAAAGAAAATGAGATTATTGATGATATTAATAATGATATATTTTATGCATATTATATTGAACAAGCAAAGACTCCATTTTATGATGATGAAAATATAAAGAGGTTTCATGTTGAGGATGAAATAGTTATTACATCACAAAATTCTTTAATTCAATTTGGAAAATTAAAAGTAGAATATTTATTTAATCTTTTTCAAAGTATTCAAAAAGTAATTGATTCTTCAACAAATAAAAAGAATCAAATCATTCCAAATACAGCTAGAAAATTTATTGGTGAACATATGACATTATTAAATGATCCTATTTTAAGTCAACAAGCATTTATATGTCAACTTGAATTGCTTGCTAAACATACTAAATTATGTAATTTTCGTCTTCAATCTATTGGACAACAACTTCAATTAGGAACAATATTAATTATGAAATGTAATAAAATTATTGAATCATCTAATAATGGAAGACCAAAAAAAGTAATATTTACATATGATTTTCCTTATAATTGTCCTTCTGAATGTAAATTTTTACAGAAAATAAATGAAAATTATTTTGCTTCTAATTTATTATTTTGTTTATTAAAAAATATTTCATATTGTCGTAATTTTCGAGATATTTTATATTATGCTGATAGAGAGATAACTTATGGTATACCTAATATTGTAACATCAAATATAATTAGTATTGACAATGATAATAAATCAATAATAATAAATATTTCAAACTCTTGGTGGTGTCCTAAAAAAAAAATTTATTATGTGAAAGAAGGTGATATGTGTGTTATTCAAGAACGGTTATGTGATTATAATTCGAATACAATATTAAATCATTATAGACGATTAAATGATGAATTAATGAAAAATGCTATCTCTACTTCTTTAGTACAAGTGAAACCATTTATTTCAAATGTTTTATCATGGAATATATCAATGAATCATAATGCTAAACAATTTATTAATAATAGTAAAGAAAAATATAACATGACAATATCACAAGAAAATTGTTTTGAAAGCTTATTAAGTAATAAATTATGTTATATTAAAGGAGCACCAGGTAGTGGTAAAACACATTTTAGTGCAAGTACTATTGCTAGATTATTTGATTATCATAAAACTCAACAGAAGCCTTTTCATGTCTTAATTACTGCTTATACAAATAAAGCAATAGATAATTTAATGGATCATTTTGTAAAATTAAATATGAAATATAATATTTTAAAATATGAAAGAAAATGGGCCAAGAAAATTATTAATAATAAAATTATTCGTTTAGGACGTCCAAAATCAAATACAAATACAGATAAAAATAAAAATAAAACTATAAATATAGGTGATACAATAAACTCTTATAATAAAACACAAAAGTTACCTATGTTAAGTGAATATCATGTTATTGGATGTACAGTTTATTCTTATGAAACTAATATTGCTTTAAAAAATGATAAAAAGTTTGACTTTGTAGTCATAGATGAAGCTTCTCAAATGCCTCTTCATATTGGTGGTGTGGTATTAAATGCATTAAAACCAGATGGTAAAATCCTTGTAGTTGGTGATACTCAACAAATGTCACCAGTATATAGTAGTGAAAGTAATGATTATCAATATAGTATAATGAAATTTATCGAAAATAATTATAATCAATACGTAAATAGTAGTCAGTATGATATTAACCTTGTGAAGAATTATCACTTTATGAGAAGGTTAGAGGAAAATCATAGAATGAATGATACATTAGCATATATTACAAAACAATTAGTTTATGAATACTATGAACCATATGAAAAGTCTAAAACTTCTCGTAATACTGAAATTATATTTCATAATGAATTTATAAAATGTGATAATAATATTTGTGATTCAAATTGTATAAATTGTATAATAAAAAATCATATTTTTAATAATGATTTCAAGCTTAATATCATTCATCTTAAGAATGACAAAACGATATATAATAATGATAATAATAATCAATTAAAAGCATATAATACTGAGGCTGAAGCATATCTAGTAGCAAAAATAGTAACAAATTTTATTATTTCTTGTTCTCAAAATTTTCAACAAGATCAAAGTCAAATTGAATATATTTGTAATACTGGTATATTTGTTGTTACTCCACATCATTTTCAAAAAATAGCTGTAACAAACCAATTAAAAAAAGAATTGCATGCCATCCATCAAATGAATCTATATGATTATATTACTGTTGGAACAGTTGAATGTATGCAAGGTCAAGAAGCTGACTTTGTTATTGCATGTTATGGTATATCATCAAAAACTTTCAATGATAATGAATATGATTTTATATATTCACGTAATAGACTTAATGTTTCCATCACTCGTGCTAAACGTAAAGTTTTATTAATAACCAATGAAGACTTGCTAATCACTAATAATATATTTGGCTCCTCAATGGAAGTTTATTCAAATCAAGAACGTGAAGATGGTTATTTATATTTATTTAATCTTATAAATGCTAATATAGAATGTATAAAACATACAAGATTAAGTATGTCCTATACATTTGATGTAAACACTCCTAAAAATTCTATATTAAAACAAGAATTAAAATAATTTCAATTGTATCAATAGATTTTAGTCATTTAGTAAATCATTCATCTATATAATTTTTGATCACACTTATATACTTTATATAGTAATAAGTTTAATTATCAAAGTAATCACATTGGAAACAACAAAGAAATTTAAAATATAATTACGATAAAAATATAATACTTTAAATAAAAAGTAATTCTTATCCTTCTTAACTATTAATAGCTAACTATTGTTTTGAAGTTTTGTGCCTATGTATGCTTCGTCTCTCAATTGATCATTTGCTAGACCAATTAAAAATTCTGCATATTAAATTATATATTCATCATCATCATGAAATTTATCTACAGTTTGCATAAAAAAATGTTTTCAAGTTCGTATACGAACTTCTTTATCATTACAATCACGGCTGTTCAAAATTTCAAATAAGATTTGGTCCCTTTTTATAATTACTTTCTTTCGTAGTATGCTTTATTTGAGTAGTATTAGTATTGAGTTTGTATTCAAATTTGCTCCTTCAGCATAATGGATAAGGCAAAAATTTTTGATGTGATATATTTTTTGAAGCTTTTATAAATATTTTAGTCTGCTCTTCATCTTGGTAATTATTAGCACATGACATTACAAGAAGTTTTTGTAATTCATCTATTCTGGACATCCATATTTTTGTATGTTTCGTATTTATAATAGAAGATTGGATATTAGTGGAATATTTTGGTTGTTGATTTGCCATATTCTTTGAAGCTTCTATAGCTACTTGCTTTGAGCTTTTAAACTGAATTGTTTTTATAGGTAATATGTGTATGTAGAAATCCAGTTTAAATCTTTGTTCCATATCATAGTCACTATGTTCCAGTAACTAAACCGTGAATAACAACAACATGAACAAAGAAAAAAAAAACTAAATCATTAAAAGAAAATTACAAATAACAGCAAATAAGAAATTATCAACATTTTATTGTAGCAAAAGTTGTAGATGTAGTTGTGTTAGCTGAAAAAGATGAACCAAAGCATATATACCATAAATCATTATTCATTGTTTTTTCAGGGCAATATTCACATAAATTCATATTCATTGTATAATTAGACATATCATAATCACCACATTTACTTTGTGTAAAACATTCAGATAACATATCAGCACAAATATATGTCACATACATGACATAAAACACAAAATTCTTTGGAATATTTTGCCAACTACGCATTACTGGAATATGTAGGACAGTTTGTTCTACTTGTATACATATTAAATCTACACTAAATTCGATAATTAATTGAAATATACATGACAATACTAATTTAGTTACATCATATTCCATTCCAACTTCTTGGCCAAAGTAGAAATGGCATCGCGATTCATCGAAAACACCGGCAACAGATATTGCAATAAGTATATGAGAATAAATGATACCGATTAGTTCACTTAATACTTCACATATAATTATTAAACCACAAAATGATTTATATTTTTTAGAATTAAATTGACGATTTGTTGCTTCCTTTGAATGAAAGAAAGAAAACCAAAGTTTATCGCGATACATAAAAGTTTGTCGTAAAAAAATTTCAATAAAACCTAATGCTAAAGTAGAATATATTACTGTTTGAAGGCTTTTCATAGTAGTTAATAGTAATCGTGATGCTAAACATGCACAAAATTGAAATCCAATTAAAATTAAAGCCACTCGTTCATCATTATTACGATATAATAATGCACAACAACGACGTAAAGCAGCATACATTATTTCACGAAACATTGGGAAGATTATCACAACAACTAGTACTTGTAAAATAAAGTCATCAATATCAATAGTCCATTTTATAATTGGTAAAAACATAAATAATCCTAAAAAAATTCCAAATACTAGTATAATACCAACCCATGACGGAACAAATATAGGATCATTTACATATTTTTTTACTTTAAAAATGACATAAATAAAAATTCCTATTTGTAATGGGGACCAAATAACAAGTAATATCATACTAAATTTAATATTATTATTCAAATAATATAATATAGATATTATAAGATATGGTATGACTGAAAGAAACGTAATTGTTTGAATTGATTTGGTTGCTTCATGACCATAAACAAATCGAAAACAAGTATACACAAAAAATGGAAACAAAAACTCACTAAGAGAAAAAATAATCTGATCAAACACATTCCGATCAGAAACCCATGAAAATGTTTCTGGACATACTTTATAAAACGCAGTGTAATATCTCCAACCTAAATACCAATCTGGAAGTATAATAACTATAGCAATAAAAATTGCAAAAGCAGTAATATGGAATGAACCAATGAAGCTTTCTTTTATATCATGATAAAAAAATGCTTCATGTATATTACCACCAATAGAAGATTTCCTTTTTTTTTTTTCTTCTCTATATTTTCTATTTTTTTCTTTTCCTCTTCTTGAAATACGTTATCTTCTACGTCTTGAACTGTTACAATAGTTATTTCTCGTATATCTTCTTTTATCTGGGTATCTATTTCATCAGATTTGTGAAGAATTTTGCCATCATTTTGTTTAAAAAGAAACATTTCTGGAATATTATTAAAATTTTGAATAATTAATTTTCGCAATATGTTATAATTCGTAGGAATAGAAATTGACTGTATTGCATCTAACTTCTTAGTTCCCATGGTTTCAGATTCTTCATCTACAATCCTAACCTTGAGACTTTTGAGAGGAATGGAAAGTAGTATTGGTTGTACAGACATCTGTTTAATTTATAAATATAAATATAATCATAGAAGACTTTTGAGAGGAATGGAAAGTAGTATTGGTTGTACAGACATGTTATCTTAAAAATATAATCATAGAAGATTTTTCGAGAAGCATTTAACGAACAAAAATATGAATCCATTTTTAAGTTGAGGGTAACAAAATTACCCTTTATTTAAAAAAAGAGAAATGTGTTCGTTGATATGAAGGAAGAGGTTGATCAAAGTAATTAATAATTTAAGGAAAATGACAGATGAGGAAGAGGAGAATGCATGTACAAGTCTTGGACGTTTACGTTCAAATCACATACGGTTGCTGGAAATGCTACAAACAACATTAAAACGTGAAGATAAAATACGAAAGGAATGGGATGCATTTAAACTTTTACAAAAGAAATTAGAAAATCAAAAACAATCACAATCACAAGAATCACAAGAACAAGATCAGCAGCAACAGCAACAGCAACAACATCAGCAGCAGCAGCAGCAACAACAACAGCAACAGCAACAACAATTACAAACAGTACCACAACAAATGCATTTACAATTTAAAGAAGAAAAATTACGTAAAGCATTTGAAATTGAAAAAGGTGCAGAATTAGATTCATATATATCAAAATATGAATCTATGATCTTAGAATTAAAAAGAAAACATAAAAATGAGAAAACAAAATTAGAGGATAGTTTACGTGAAAGTAATCAATCTAAACTTGATACTATTATGTCTAAATATAATAAAGATTTATTACAATTAAATATTAAATTAAAGGATATAACATTTGATATTGAACGTGAAAAAAAGAAATCAAAAGGATTAGAAGTTATTAATAATGAATTAGATATTGAAGTTACTAAATTAAGATCTAATATAAAACAAAAAGATTTATTATTAAAAGATGCACGTGCAGATATTATGACAGAATTAAATAAAACTAAAAAACAATTAAATGAATCTACTAGTACAATTGCAATAAATGTTGAAACAATATCAAGATTACAACATTCAAATAATATGTTACAAAATAAATTAGAAGAGGAAAAAAATATGAATAAAAATTTAAATACTGAATTAATACAATCTAAAAAAGATGGAACTATTTTAGCAATTGAAATACAAAGATTACAAATTGAATTAAGAGATTTAAGAAAATTATCACATGGAAATAATAAATTTAGTAAATTTATAGCAATTAAACAAGAAAATCAAAAACTATTATCAAAAATTGAACAATTATCAAAAAATAAATTAAAAATGAAAAATAAACCATCTATAGTTCATCCAACAAGACCAGAAATTTAAAATTAATAAAACAAAAAATAAAATTTGTTTTAATATAAATTAAATGATTTTTTTGTAATATCAGATAATGTTTTAGAACTTAATGGACTACAATATATATCCATATAATCTTGAATATTTAATATATCATATGTATCATCATTAATTTGATTAATTCTATTATTGGATGGAAGAAATGTACTATAATTTATTAAATTATTGAATTCATCATTACGTTTCTCTTCATCTTCAATAGCATTAATTTTTGCACTTAAATCAGTAAAGTTTTGATATATTTGTGTTACTATATCAGATATTGATCCTTCACTATTAATATCAACACCCTTTTCTTCAGGTAATTCTAGAACTTGACTTGTATATGATGTAAATAATATATTTCTTATATCATCACAAATTAATAAAATTTTTATATTTGAAATAGGAAAATTCTCCATATCTTTTGAATCATAATATAATTGTTTCATATAATTTTCTAATAATTCAGAATCTGTTTCTAATAAATTTAACATTGTATTAGATTGTAATAATAAAATTCCTGTAAAATCATCTTCTTCATCTTGTCTTAATATAGATTGATTTAATTCTTCAATATATGTAATTACTTCATTTGAATCTGCTTGTAAATTTGCTGTTATAATTATTCTTGCTTTTGTATATATAGGTTCATCTTGTTTCATATTATAATATGATAATGGTATTAATTCATCCTCTTGCTGTTGTTGTTGTTGTTGTTGTTGTGATGTATTGTCTATTTGACCTGCAGATTCAGATTGTGATAAATAACTATCTCTACGTAATACTTGAACAGGTTGTGATCCTCCATCTACTGATTCATTCATTATTTCTTTCTTTTAATTTTTTCTTATTAAAATTTCAATTTCAATTTCAATGAAAATAACGGAAAGTGTATTTTTTCAAAAGGGGGGGGTTTATGACACAAATCGGGCTTGAGACTAAAAATAAAATCTCAAATAAATAAGAAGTTATCGTACATTATCTTCGTTAAAATTAAAACTTTTTAAAAAAAAATGAATCATCATCAAGTTGTATTTTTAGGTTTATTAGGATGGCATATATTCTTAGCATCATTATTTACTATTTATCAATTTTATTTATTTTCATCAAATCGTATTGAAAGTAATTTAATTGGTTATTGGAATCTTGATGATGGAAAAATTACAGCAAATTTAGATTGGTGTGAATTAAATTATATATATAGTTATTATATTGCTGAGTTTTATAATAGTTTTACATCTTTATCATTTAGTTTCTTTGGTATTATTGCTATCTATTATCATTTTGATTTAATAAAAAAAGAAGGAATGTTTTTTTATAGTTATATTGCATTAATCTTTGTTGGTATTGGTTCGTTTTATTTTCATTGTGCATTAACCTATGAAAGTGAATTATGTGATGAATTACCTATGGTATGGGTTGTATTATTAATGTTTTATAATATATTAGATAATCCATATCCAAAATTACATATCCATTTAATATGTTGGTCTACTTTTGTAACAATATTTGTAATTATATGTGTATTTATTCAACGTCATGGTATATTAGAAAATATTGCTAGAGGTATTGCAAGTAGTACATTTTGTTTTGCTTTAACTTATAGTTTATATAAATGTTATATTATACAATATCAATATAATACAATATCTGAATTATCCAAATTATTTAAATTAGGTATTATGATATTTTGTTTTGCTGAATTATGTTGGGTATTAGATATTGTTGCATGTAGTATAATACAAAATTGTTGTGGTGAAATAATTAATTTACAATTTCATGCATTTGGATGGCATGTATTATTATCATATGCAATTTATATATTAAATATGGAAATATTATATTTTCGTTATTGTTGTAAATTAGGAAAAAGAAATCAATATCAACTTGTATGGAAATATTCTTTTTTACCTATTATACGACCATTATAATTATATTTTTAATAAAGAAAAAGAAATGAAAACCTGAAAACCTAAAAACCTATCTTATAATAGTAGAGAAAGAAAATCATACATTATTTATATGGTTTGTTTGTTTGTTTGTTCGTTGGTGAGTTTGATGGATTCAATGTTGGTGATACAATAAATATAATATATAATATAATTATGATATAATTATGATATAAAACGTCTCATAATATGATTTGTATTCCTTATTGGTTCAATTGTTGTAGTTGTTGTAGTAATTGTTGATAATTCTTTTAATCCATCATTTTGTTTTTTATTATTATAATTTTCATTTGATATTTGATGATAACTATTATTTGAATAACCAAATACTGTATTTGTTGTATAATTCATTAATTCTTCATATAAATTTGTTAATCTTGATTTCTTATCATTATTTTGTGTAGGTAATTGTGATTGATGATCTATTATCATATTATCAGCAACAACATTACATAATAAATAAATACCACGATTTGCTTGCATCATTTGATTTTCTAAACCTTGTACCATATTTTGTAATTGTAATTGTGATGTATTCATATCTGTAATACTATCTTGTAATAAAAGTAATTCATTTTTGATACTACCAACTTCTGTTGTAATTTTATCTTCTAATGATATTCTTGTAGTATCTAATTTTTGATCAACTAATCCTAATTTTAATTCTAATTCATATTTTGTAGTTTCTAAAACATCAGTTATTGTATTCATATTTGTTTTTAAAGTTTCCATTGATGTTTGAAATGTTTTTTTAGTAACATACATAAAATTTCCAATACCATTATAATATATATAACAACCACTTGCTATACAACTTATTATCATTATATTTCCTATACCTAGAATAGATGATGATGAAGAGGAGGAGGCATGAGGATGAAAACGATCATAACGTAATTTTGCTACTTCTTTTGATAAAAGTAAGACTTGATTTGATAATGGTTCTAATGTTTTCATATCTATTATTTGATTACGAGAGTTAGAAGATTGAAATGAATTTGTGATTTCTTTCATTAAATGTTCATTATTTTGTAATACTAATACAGCCATTGTACCTACACCACTCCACATTAATATACGTGGAAGAATAGCAACTGCAGCAGCTGCCATATTATTAAGTTTTTATTAGAATTTTCTATTGTATCAATCAACTGTTTTTCATCAAAAAATCAAGTTTGTTCATAAAGTTCATTGGGGAAAAAATAATAAGATACGGGAGAAATTTGATAAAATAAATAGAGAAACATGCGGAAAAGAATTTAAATTTAAAGCAAAAAGAAGAATAAAATCATCCCAACCAATAAAATTAAAATTAATAATTATGTTGAAACTTTTAAGAAGATCGTTTTCTACTATAAATAATGGTGAAACTATTAAAAATATTGGTATTTCAGCACATATTGATAGTGGTAAAACAACATTAACGGAACGTATATTATATTATACAGGTAGAATTAATGCAATTCATGAAGTTCGTGGTAAAGATGGTGTTGGTGCAAAAATGGATAGTATGGCATTAGAACGTGAAAAAGGTATTACAATACAATCAGCTGCAACATATACAAAATGGGGTGATCATAATATTAATATTATTGATACACCAGGACATGTTGATTTTACTGTAGAAGTAGAACGTGCATTAAGAGTATTAGATGGTGCAATTTTAGTATTATGTAGTGTTGGTGGTGTACAATCACAATCAATTACAGTAGATCGTCAAATGAAACGATATAATGTACCAAGAATTGCATTTATTAATAAATTAGATCGAATTGGTGCAAATCCAAAACAAGTAATACAAGATTTAAGAGATAAATTAAAATTAAATGCAATACCATTACAATTACCTATAGGTTTAGAATCAGAACATATTGGTATTATTGATTTAATTTATGAAAAAGCAATCTATTTTAAAGGTGAGAATGGTGATATTATAGAAGAAGGTGAAATTCCATCTGAAATGATTGAAGAAACAAAAATTAAAAGAAATGAATTAATTGAAGCAATAGCAAATGTTGATGATACTGTTGGTGAATTATTTTTAATGGAAGAAATTCCTAATAATGATATATTAATACAAGGTATAAGGAATGCAACTATTAATTTAGATTTAGTACCAGTAATGATGGGTAGTGCATTTAAAAATAAAGGTGTACAAACATTATTAGATGGTGTATGTGATTATTTACCATCACCAAATGAAATACAAAATGAATGTTTAAATATTAATAAAAATGAAGAAAAAGTAACATTAACAGGTAAATCATCTGATCAATTAGTTGCATTAGCTTTTAAATTAGAGGAAGGTAAATTTGGTCAATTAACATATGTTAGGGTATATCAAGGTACATTAAAACGTGGACAAACTATTATTAATACAAATAATAATAAAAAAATTAAATTACAAAGATTAGTTAGAATGCATGCTGATGATATGGAAGATGTTGATATTATAGGTAGTGGTGAAATTTGTGCAATTTTTGGTGTTGAATGTTCAAGTGGGGATACATTTACTAATGGTGATGATTATAAAAATAATGAATTTAAACCATCAATGTTAACAATGTTTATACCTGATCCTGTTATGTCTTTAGCTGTAAAACCTACAGATACATCTAAAGGTAGTACCAATTTTTCAAAAGCAATACAAAGATTTTGTAGAGAAGATCCAACCTTTCGTGTAAGTGTTGATGAAGATAGTAAAGAAACTATTTTATCTGGTATGGGTGAATTACATTTAGAAGTATATTTAGAAAGAATGAGACGTGAATATAATGTTGATACAATTGTTGGTGCACCACAAGTAAATTATCGTGAAACTATAACTAAAAAATCAAATTTTGAATATATACATAAAAAACAATCAGGTGGTTCAGGGCAATATGGTAAAATTATTGGTTATATGGAACCATTACCTGAAGATGAAAGACATTTAGCTGATAGTAATGGATTTTTATTTGAAAATGGTATTATAGGTAATAGTATACCACCAGAATATATACCTGCTGTTAAAAAAGGTTTTCAAGAAACAATGTCAAAAGGTAATTTAATTGGTCATCCATGTGTTGATATGAAATTTACTATTACTGATGGACAACATCATGCAGTTGATTCATCAGAATTAGCATTTCGTTTAGCTGCAAGAGGTGCATTTTTTGATGGTTTTCGTAAAGCACAACCTAGAATATCAGAACCTATAATGAATGTACAAGTTGAAGTACCAGATGAATTTCAAGGTGCAGTAATTGGTGGTTTAAATCGTAGACGTGGTATTATTAATGATACATCTATGAGAGATGGTGTTAGTTATATTGATACAAAAGTACCACTTGGTGATATGTTTGGTTATACAACAGAATTAAGATCTGCTACACAAGCAAAAGGTACTTTTACTATGGAATATGATACACATATCTTAATGAATAGAGAACAAGAAAAAGAATTAATTTTAGAATATAGAAAAAAATTTGAAGAAAAGAAAAAAACTGCTACTGGTTAGATATCCCCCCGTGTAATTATCTGTTATTTTTTTAGTCAATTTTTTTTTAAAAAAAAAAAAAAAAAAAATCCCAAAGGGGCCCAATTTATCATACTTTTTTTTTCAATATTTTAAAAATAAAAGTTAGAGTTAAACACAAAAAGAGTTATTATTATTTTATTTATACATATCTTCAATATCAAGACATACTTGATATTCTTTACATATCGTCATTCTTTTTGAATAAATATTACAATCAATTGATATACATTTCCTACCATCATTAATTATTGTTGATGTACTTGTACATAAATTACATATTTGATTAATGTTATAATATTTTTGCTCTGATTTATATGTTTTATATGCTAAATTATATATGACATATTGTTGATTTTCAAGACATGTTTTACATATTTTATTATCTAATGTTGTTACTTGCTTATTACATAAAAAACATGTTTGTATTGTTATATATGATGTAATATATTGATTTTTTTTTTTTTCATTTTGATGATGATAACATAAATTATATATTGATGGTGTATATAATTTTAATTTTTCACCAATATTTATAATATGAAATCCAATTAATTTACTAATTCTTTCTAATGGTCCTAAAATTAAATTTTCAATATAATAGGTATAATCAATTTGCATATTATTTATAATACATTCTAATGGTGAATATACATTATCATTTAATTTACCACGTGAATTTGTTTTACAAAATATATATGGTATACGTTCTTTAAATAATATAATATCATTATTATCTTTTTCTATTCGTTTTTTAGCTAAATATGCTACAGGTGGATAATTTACTTTACCAGGTTTTTTATCTGCTTTATATGTACCTAATCTTACTTTACCATATAATATAAAATTATTTATATTATAATAACCTTTTGATATTAATTGAAATTCTGATTTAATATAATTTTGTATATATTGAATTGTTTTATTTTGAAAAATAAATTTTAACATATTTTCCATAATAATAACTAACATCATACATGAATCATTTCTAATATTTTCTAATCCTTTCGTTTCAAAATATGAATTCTTATTTTGATAATCATTTAATGTTTCATATACAATACCACAATATCTTTTTTTCATACTTAATATACAACCTATATACATTTTTTCAAATTCAAATTTCATTGGATGTGGTACATTTTTTGTAATATTAATAACAATTTCATTAGCAATTTGAAATGCATAATGAATATTATATGATTTAAAACATACAAATAATGAATCTGTATCACCATATACAATATTAATTTGATCATGATAATATTTTTCAATAAATTGTCTACTTTTTCTTAATGTACTAGAACCTAAATATACAATAGCATCAGCAATTCCAGAATTTGGCATTCTACCTGTACTTGATGCAGCAACATATCCATAGGTTACATTTGATATCATTTTTAATTCATATTGTCTTACATCAAAAATATTATATAAAATATCATTTTTATTTTTTTTTAATATTTTCATTGCTTTTTTTACTAAAATTCTTGTAGTTAATATTTCATTTAATAATTGTGGTAAAATACCAGATCTAATATTTGATTTTAAAAATATACTACCATTTGGTGCAATATAAAAATTATTAATATTACTATTTTTTTGAAAAATATTTAAACATTTTGGATAATATTTTACCACACCTATTGATTCATGTAAATAGGTATGTAAAATATCATTTGTATTTTGACTTTGAGTTTGTTGTGTTATATTTTTAGTAGGAGAAGATAATAATTGACCAACATAAGTACAATAACATATATTATATGCAATAAATAATGATGGATATAAGGAACGATAATCCATAACAGCAACAGGATTACCATGATAACCTGTAGGCTCTAAGATTAATGGTCTATGAAATAATGGTGCTTGTGATGCAACTTGATTTCTATTTGGTGATAACATTATATAATCATCAATTCTTGCTCTTCTAATTAATAAACTTTCAACTCTATATTGTGAACCTCTAATTAAAACATCTCTAAAATCAATACCATACATTCTTGCAGATTCACATGTTTTTGTTATAATATCTAATTTATCAATAATCATTAAATTATAATGTACTTTATTTATATAATACATTATTGTTTTATGTTGTGTTGTTGGATTTTGAAACCATGTAATTAATGTAGTATTTGAATAGATTGGATATGTTTGATTTTTAAATAAATATTGTAATACATTTGTTAATGAATAATGTCTTAATTTAATATATCTTTTTATAGTTTTCCATGTATTTAATATAATACGTCCAGGTAAATGAAATTCTGTCATTTTTTCACTACCAAATTTATCATTACAATGTAATGATGATTTTTCACCATAAATTGTTCTTGATAATGCAATTTGTAAATCAATATTTAAATATTTTCCTCGTTTTAATATATAACCTAATGATACTTTTTGCATTTCATATGATGTTAATATATCAGGATCATATAATCTAAATAAACTTATAAATGATAAAATTAATTCTTTTTCATTATGAAATTTACATATACTTATTGGATATTTTATTTTATTTGTAGATAAACCAATATAATTTGTTGTTAAATGAAAACTTGGGATATGATTTATAGATAAAATTTCATCAATATGAAGATTTTTTGGTGGTATAGTTTTATCAACAATAAAGATACCAATACGATCACCTTTTCCCTTAATAGAAGTTTCTAAAATATTAATATTATAGTTATCACACATTTGTTCATCTTCATCATCATCACGTATGATATATACTAATAATTGTATTTCATCTTTTAATGGATTTGGAAATTTTTTAAAATTTTCATTATTATATGCAAATATTTCAAAACTAATACTTGTTAAATGTTGATTTTCAAGTGAAGCTTTTTTTGGTGTTTGACTTATAGGTGTTGATTTTTGAGTTTGACTTGAAAATAAAAGTTTTCTTTTCTTATTTTGTTGAGAAGTCTTTGATTGTTGTGATTGTTGTTGTGATTGTTGTTGTGATTGTTGTTGTTGTTGCTGATAATGTTGTGATTTTAGAAATGTTTCTGCATCAATATAAGATGGTATTGAATGAAGAGATTCATATATATATAGATTCTTATGATTAGATGAAATATAAGTTTGTTGTCCATCTGTTAAAGGATTAAATTCATTATTGATAGGTGAAATTGATTTCTTATAACGAATATTTTTATGATTTATATATTGTGTATTTGTTTTTAACCATTCTTTAGCACTTGAATAACTTGGTGGATTTTGTTTTAATATATATATATTCTTCTTTATTTTCATATTATTTTCTTTGAGTGGTTGACTTAATTGTGGAGAAGATGAAAAATTATGACTATCTAATGATTCTTGAATTGTCATACTTAAATATGCTGATGATACTGATGCTTCTTCTTCATTATTATCATTATCATCATCACCATAATTAAAAGGGACAGGTTGTCTAATTGGTGGTGTAAATAATAATGATTCTTGTTGTTGAGATTCAGATTCTTCAACGGATTGTTGGGAAGAGATATGTCTATATATATCATTATTATCATTATCAATATCATTAGTTGGGGGCGTTAAAAAAGCAAGTGGGGAAGGAAAATATTGCTTTTCATTATTATCATCATCACTATTATCATCATCACTATCATTACTACTATCATCATGGAAATTAAGCTGTTGTTTTTGTAGTTCTTCTTGTTGAGTTTGTGAACAATCTTTTATTGTTGATTGCTGTGACTGACTGACTGATTGTTGAGAAGCTATTCCATTTAATAATTCACATGTATCATTCATATTGATATCATCACTTTTTAAAGAAGAAATTAATGTTTCTAATTGTTTTATATGTTCAAATTTTTCTTTAATTTTTAATTCAAATTGATTTTCATCATTTATAACTTTATTTGCAGTTTCAGGTGTATCCTCTTTAAGTTTAGTTGTATCTTTTTGAATAATTGTAATTGCATCATTATGAAATTTCAGTAAATTGATAATTGATCTTTTACCTGTATAATTTAATGTTTTAATTAAACTTGGATTTAAAATATATTTTACATGAGTAATTAATTCAAGTTCACAACAAGATGTACGTTTTTGTTGCCTTATTTTATATTTATTATGTACATTATTATCATAATATATACTATTTACAATAAAATCATCATTTGGTGTAGCACTTTGTGATTTAACATATTGATTTTTTGTTTTTGGTAATGGTAATATAAAGAAACAATTTGATAAATGTAAATAATCCATACCATTTAAATGAAATGTATATAAAAAATCAGTTAAATAATTCACATGAGATTCATATATCATCCATGATGTATTAAATAAGTCTCCGTTTTCAAGAATTGTTTTTGCAATAATCATAATTTTGGATGTAGTAAATTCAATTTTAAAAAAGATTTCCTTTTCTTCATAATAACCATAAAAATCATATCTCATTTCCCATGTAATATTATGAATATATTGTTGCTGTTGTTGTTGTTGTTGCTGCTGCTGCTGCTTTTGTTGCTGTTCTTTAACATTAGGATGCTTTTGTATTAATTCTTCTAATTTCATTTTCATTTTATCACATTCTTCATTTAAATTTAATTTGTTGGATTGATTAGATGGTAATTTAATATAAAATGAATCATACCAACCATAAATATGTACCATAGCTTTTTGACCTTTAGGTGTAGAACCAAATACTCGTATTACATTTGTCATCTTATAATTAGAATGATAATTATTATTTTTTTTATCATAACCAATAAGTAATTCATTTTCATCTAAAAATAAATGCTCTAAACGATTTGTATATACAGAATCAAATGAACTATTATATATATATATATATATATATAAATTAGATGCATCAGGTAATAAGCAGGTAATAAGAAAAAACAAAAAACATACCACAAACGAACACTTATGAATGTTTCATCATTCATCTTTTATTTTTTAACTTGACATTTTACTTTTACAGATTTTAGTTTTTAGACTAGCTAATAAATAAACAGGGTAAATGTAGTAGGGTGAAGAAAATTGAAAATTACAAAATTACACAAGAAGTTAGAATATGAGAGATATCTTACCAGAAGAATATAATCTAAATGGTGTACTAATTGAATTATTATTAATCCCATTAGTATATCTTCAAGATTCATTATTATTTATATTGAAAATTATTTATTTACCAATTGAATTTTTATTAAAAAATATATTTGATTATGAAATTCAATTTGCATCTTTATTTAAAACAAAATTAAATCGTAGAATACAAACTTTTACTATCTGGATGTTTTTAATGTTAATACCGATTACTTTTCTTTGTTGGTATATTACTATAATATTATTAATTTTTCCAGTAACTACATTACCAATGGGATATTATTTATATTGGATGAATTATAAGGTAAGTTATTTTTATTAAAAACCAAATCATTAAAAATTAATAAATATATAATAGGATCAAGCACCTGAAAATGGTTCTAGAAAACCAATCTTACGATATTTTAGATATTGGAATTATTTTGCTGAATATTTCCCATTATCTTTAGTAAAAACATGTAATTTAGATACACAAGGTAAAAAAAAATATTTATTTTGTTATCATCCACATGGTATTATTTCATTTGGTGCATTTGGTAATTTTGCAACAAATGGAACTAATTTTTCAAATTTATTTCCTAATTTAAAAGTAAAATTATTAACTTTAGCTATAAATTTTAAAACACCATTTCTTAGAGAATTCTTTTTATATATGGGTATATGTTCAGCATCACGTAAAAGTTGTGATACATTATTATCTAAAGGATATTCTATTATGATTGTTATTGGTGGTGCTGCTGAAAGTTTAGATGCAAAAGCAAATACATATCGTTTAACATTACAAAATAGACAAGGTTTTGTACGTGTAGCATTAAATAATGGTGCAGAATTAGTTCCAGTTTTAGGTTTTGGTGAAAATGATGTATTTGATATTGTTGATAATCCACGTGGTAGTAAATTAAGAAATTGGCAAGATTGGTTACAAAAAAAAATGGGATTTGCATTACCATTATTTCGTGGTAGAGGTATATTTAATTATAATTTTGGTTTATTACCATATCGTAAACCTATTACTGTTGTTGTTGGGGAACCAATTCCATTAGAACCATTACCAGATCATTTGAAAGGGAAAGCTTTAATTACTACAGAAGAAGGTCGTGCATTAGTTGATAAATATCATCAAATATATATGCAACAATTAACTGATTTATTTCATAAACATAAAACGAATACTGCTAGATTATCTGCATATGAATCTATATGTTTTGTAGATGATGAACAAAAAAACAAAGCCTTGAATCCAGAAACTAAAAAAAATAGTTAAACATATTTTTTTTAAAATAAAATAATTTTTTGACCATTTTGTCTACCTGCAGCTCCTTACTGTATAGCTTAAACAAATCATAAATCTAAAACATTTTGTATTTTTCCCATATTTCTTTTTTTAAGGTGTTTTTAAATCTGAAATACGATACTATCAAAAAGATATAGTAAATAAATTGACTACAGTTCTCGTACATTAGTATCGCGTTTTCATGTTCAAAAAATGAGCTACTACAAACACAAGCAGAATTATTACAATCTCCCATGAAACATCCTTTTAATGTTCTTTTGATGAAAAAAAATATATCAATACTTACCAAGAATTCTAGTCTTATTGCACACCACAGCGTATCTCATCATCTTCTTTTTTTTCTTTCTTTGTGTTCAATCCATACAGCTACTATTAGAGGGTTCTAGAACCTTAAGAATTACGAATTTATATGGAAAGATAATAAAGATTCAAGTTTTGAAGGACTAAAAAAAAAATAGTTTTATTTTTTTATGCACGAAATATTCTTTGAATTTTATGAATTGGTTTTCTACATATAGGACATTTATTTAATCCTATTCCACAATCCATACATATAGCAAAATGTCCACATGGCATAATTACTGCATCAATAGAATGTTCAAAACATATTTTACATTCATTATCATTCTCATTCTCATTCTCAGTTTTAGTTTCATTGACTTTTGATTCATTCATATTATTATTATTTGCATTAAACATAGTATTAATATCAAGACAAGTTAATATATAATAATCTGCTTTACTTAAATTTAATTGTTTCAATACATCATTATGCTCTGTTTCTGTAATATGATTTGTTTCACGATAACATGTAATAACTTGTTGTTGTGATTTATTAATATAACCATTTGTACACATTCCACTAAGAAATAATTTATAATTTTGTAAACGTGAATCATTACATATATATTCAGTTGCTGTAAATTCACATTGTGCTACTTTATTTACAATTGAAATTGTATTTCTAATTTTAGTTAAGATAAGATTACAATTTATTGTTTCACCAATAATTTTCATATTTTTCATATCAGAAATATTATATTTAGCTGCATAATTAATTGAATTAGTAAATTTTCCAATATGTTGTTTTATAAATGTTATATTTTGTTGTTCCCAATCTATTGTACCTATAATATTAAAATTAATTAAATGATTTTTCCATTCTGATATACCTTGACCGATAATACTTCCTTTTCCATCATTAGTATTTGAATTAAAAATTAATGCTACATCAATCCATTTTGTTATAATACCAGTACTTTCTTCAAGTGATTCCCCTTCCCACACACCACTTAATTGATTATGTAGTAGATGTATATTGTTATGATAATTTTCTTGTTTTTTTTCCTCTTCTTTAACTTCTTGTAGTTTCATTTCTGTATTATTATTATTATTATTATTATTATTATTATCATTATCATTATCATTATCATTAGAAAAAGTTTGGGGAATAAAATTTAAGGATACAACACCGGTATGATAGGTACATTTGATTTGACCAAGTTCAGGATATATCCATCCTGAATATTTTACTATATTATTATATACATCACCTAAATGTTGTTTACGTATCGTTATTGTACGTTTCTTCCAATTAAAGGTACCTTCAATATTAAAATCAATTTGTTTATTACGCCATTCAGATATACCAGAACCTATTACTTTCCCACATAATGTTTCTTCATTATCAATAATAAATTCTAATGTTGTATTTGTCCATTTTGTTTGATCATTATAATTTGGCATTGAAATACCTTCCCAAGTACCAGTTAAACACTTTGGTGAAGAATATATTGATCCTATAATATTAATATTATTCATAATATTTTTTATTCCCCAATTTTTATTCCTTTAACTTACCTTGTAATTTAGATAAATTAATATAACCATTTTCATAAGTTCCTGATATAAGTAAAGAATCAATATCAATCACACCTGCATAGGATACTTTATTCGTATATTGACCTTTATGTTGTTTCACAATTTCAAAAGTTTTCTTATCCCAATCTATTCTTCCAGTTAAATCAAAATCAACTACTTTATTTCTCCATAAACTATTTCCTGTACCTTTAATTTCAACAATTGATGTATTATTACAATATATAAATTCAAGATATGTATCTTGCCAAAGTGTAGTACTTTGAGAATTACTACTACTACCAATCCAATATCCATTCAAAGCTTTTATATTATTTTCTAATGTCATTTTGCCCCTATATTTGAATGTTACATCTTCTGATTTTTCTTTTGTCTAACCAACAGATATGATCAAAAAAGCACATTTTTTGCGATTGGCGATAATATGTAATAAAAATAAGGAAAAATAAAGTACAAATATTACTACAAAGCAATGTTGCAATGTTGATATTAATGAAAGATGTTCATTTACGTGATGAATTTGGTGAAACTGTTATTGACTCGGTTACTAGACTTGATCTTCATGAAATTGCTAAATGGATTGGTCTCGGATCTCGTTTATATATTTAGATATAGATTGTCGTGATTATGAATCAGTGATTAAAGCATTAAAATATGAGAAAATTGATAATAATTTATTAGAACTGAATATCACAATGAATTTCATTATGCAATAAACCTTTTTATAAACGTATTTTTAATGCAATTAAGGTGGTTAATAGTCCATGGGAGGGTGGATTCAAATAATATTGATTAATGCAAACAAATTTATCCAAAGAAATGATTTCAATCAGAAAAACAAGTTATACGTATTCCTATATTATTTAAACACATAAAAGAATTAAAATCAATTATTTTTTTTATATTCTCATAGAGATATAAGATATAGATCAAAATTTTGGAATATAGTAATAGTGATTTTTTTTGTTATTTGATGCAGTGAATGATCTTTATAACCACTAATTCCTTTTATTAAAACTTGTTTCTTTTTTAAATATTATTATGTATTTTAAATATTTCAATGAAGTAATGAATGTCTAGATTCTTTTGTAATCAGACTACAAGTTTTTCTCCAAGTACCTTCTAGAGCTGGGCTTGCTTTATAAAAAAAAGTTTTTTTTTTTTTTTGAGACGGAGGACTAATAAGAGGACTAATATAATATATACGAATATCTCACTACTTTTTTACTGATTTTTCATTCCTTGCAGACTGATTTTTCATTCCTTAGACTGATTTCTTTGTAGATCGATTTTTCATTCCTATTTATTTACCAGGGAGCTTCACAATAGCTGGAAACAACAGCATGACAAATGAAAATAGTCAAAGAAGGTTTAGATTATGAATCCTTTACTAAACTGTATAAGAAAGAAAAGAAAAAAAATTGTTTTTTTAGAAAAAAAGTACGGTAGTTGTTAAAAAATTTTTAAAAAGTTTAATAAAAAAGTTGAGAAACATTAAAGTCTCAAATCAACCAAATTAATTAAACCCGAAACACTTAAGCCTCTTCATTTAAAGTTTTAAAAAAATTTAACATTATATTGATGCACTAAAGCCTCAAAATATAATGAAAAAATATAGAGTTAAAAAATAGGGAAATAGTATGCAAAATATATACAAATAACAACCATGAAAATTAATATGCTGGAATAGTATAATCAAAAGTATCTAAACATACATTTGATAATTCAATTGGTTCAATTAATTCTTCAATTGGTGTCATAATTGCTTCATTTTTAAATAATTTTGAATTTTTTCTTTTTGCTTTTGAATATAATTCAGCTTCTTTAGATAATTCAGCAACAGCTTGAGCAGCTTTTGAATTTTTATTTAATTTTCTTTTTTTTCTTGTAGTAGTAGTAGTTGTTGTTGTGGCATTATTATTTAATAATGTATTATTCACTTGAGATTTTGTTTTATGTACAGATGAATAATATGTATTATTATTTTTAGCACCATGAAGTGCTGGTTTATTACCAATAGCTAAATATTTAAACATTGAACTTGGTAAACCACCATGTTGAATAAATGCCTCTTTTAATTTTTCAATAGTTTGTGAATCTAATTTAATAAAATTAGTTGGTGCATCATGTCTTTTACATTCTCTTGCAGCTTTATCATATACTAATGCAGCTTCAATTTCAGTTTGAAATCGACCTAAATATCGTACTTTATTTGAATCACGAATTCTTGCTTGCCATTTACGATCTTTACCACAACATGATACACCACGAAAACTTGATGTTTGTTTACCTTGTGCTTGTCCACCACCACCAGTTGATGTAGTTGTTTTTTTATTTGAAGCATTTTCTGTTGAAGAATTCATACGTTTTCTTTTAGTTGTTGTCTTTTTAGATGATTTCATTGATTTTGTTTTTGTTTTCTTTACAGTATTACTAGTTTTCTTCTTTGTTGATTTTGTGGCAGTTGTGGCAGTTGCTAATACAGCAGTTGGTTGAATAATAATTGGTGATGTAAAAAGATTTGTATTAGGAAATACACCTAATTGTGGTGTTTCAAATGTGGAGATATGTACATCATTTGAAATACCATCAGTACAAAAACTTGCTTTTTTTTCTAAATTACTTGTTTTTAAATTTTCTAATACAGCATCAACACTTCTATTTGCACTAATACTTAGAACAACATCAACAGCACCATTCGCATAATAATTACTATCATCGTGAAAATGATGAGAGGATGAAAATACATTATCTAAACCACCTAAATCATCAAATATCATTTGATTTTCATTTGAAAATGCATCACTAATATCAGTTTCATAATCAGCTGACATATTATCTTCATGTGAAGATGCATCAATTGATGATGAGATTGGAGGTAAATTAAGATTATCACAAATCATTTCAGCAGTAGAATATATGATCTGTTGATTGTCATTCTGTAGATCATACATTATTGATTTAAAAAGTTATCAAAAACTTATAAAGGAATGTATTACTTTTATTATTTTTTTTTTTTAAAGAGTATTTATGTAAATAATATCAATTTCAACACAAAAAAACCACACAAAAAAAACAATCAACAGTCAATTATTCTCTATCGTATAAAGTATATTTTATAACACAAATATATCTTTAATAATCCTAAAAGCCTGTAATAACTACTGAATTCATCCTCGCATGTTATGAAAAATCAAGTCAATGCGATTTTCCTTAACTTCTTGAAACTTTCACAATTACGAAAAAAATGGCCAAAATTTTAACAGTATTTTATTGGAAACCCTGGGTGTTTTTTTCAAGGGGATTTGTACTTCAAAAAATTTAAAAAAAAAATTAAAATAAGAAGAGATAATTGAATCGGTTGGTCTTATATCTTATATATAGACATAAAGGGCTAGATTGGATCCTATAATTGTTCAAAATGGTACTGAAACATTGAAACTTTCTTACAATTCATCGCCAAATGAACAAAAAATTGTAGAATTGGCAAACCACGTGGTGATGGTTTTTTTATGCTATGAATGAAGCTAATTTTGTATCGTTAATTGAAGATTTTTCAAAAATATGTTTGATTTTAAATCAAAAATCATTATTATCAAATAATATCAATCAAAAATCTCAACAATCATTCAATAATAATAATAATAATAAGGAGGAGGAGACTGATGAGGAGGAGGATATTGCAAAATTAGAAATCTTGAATAATGATAATAATAATAATAATGATATCAATATTTACATAAATTATTTAAATTTTGAAATACAACATAAGAATATATTAGTATATAAACATCATTATTATAAAAATATTGAATTAAATATAATATATGAATATCAATTATATTTTATATATCATGAAATATATAAAATTCCAACAGTTTATTTTACATGTCATTATTTAGATGGTACACCATGTAATAATTTAGAAATTATTATACAAAATTTACCAAAACTATATCAAAATTTAACAACACCTATACATTTAGATAAAGGAAATTATGTGAATTGTTTTATTACACAAGATTTTCATCCAATATATCATTATCCATGTTATATGATACATTCATGTCATACATATGAATTTATGAAAAGTTTACAGTTAAAAGAAAACAAATATTTCTTACTTGCATGGTTAAATTATATATTACCAATATTTCATTTAAATATTTCTATTACTGATTATAAAAACGCAATGACATTACTTTTATAATAAAAAACATAAAGACTTTTGTTTCCTGTAAATAAACTAAAGAAATAATTTTATAAATTGCTGTGACTGAATTCGATTCTATAGATTCATATTTACCCGGTGCTATAAACAACAAATAGTACAGTTTCGTACTTTACAAGGAATGTATATACTTCAATCAATAATGATTATATCCGCGAATCATTCCAATAGTAACTCAAGATATGCAATTATAGAGGTGGAATAATTTTTTTTTTTTTGATAAAACAGAAGGTTCATGGGATTCAAAATGCACGTATTATGGGATAGGATTATTTCATACATGTTTACAGGCCTTACTTGTAGATTAGTCATATCAATAAAATAATGCATTTTCAAAAAAGATATTATTTTTTATTTTTATTTTTTAATATATCTAATATAGTATTCATTTGTGTATTTATATCTTGAGTATATAGAATAAAAGATTGATGTAAATTTGCTAATTCTGATTCTACTATATGTACACGTTTCGATAATTGAATTACTTGTTGTTTGAAATTTTCATTCGTTAATTTTTGTGGTTCTTTTGATTGTATATTTATTTTTGGTAACTGAAGTTTACTAATATTACATAATTTATCATCCTCAATAATTACATACTTTTTTTTTTCTTCTACTAGCATTGTTGTTGTTGTTGTTGTTGTTGTTGTTGTTTTATATTGTTGATTCATATTTTCTTTATTCTCAATCATATTTTTCTTTTGATTTTGATTTTGATCTTGATCAGGTATAGTATTGTCGGAATAAAAAGTTGAAAAAGTAATACCAATATTACTTAAAATAGGTATGATTAATGTTGCATTATCAATATAATTATGAAAACCTTTAATGTGATGAAAATTCATCATAATATGATTCATATTTGCTAAATCATATAATGATGGAAGTTTTATTTTATTATTGAATGCAATTGGAATCATATTATATACATATTTCTCATTTTCTATCATTGGTTTTTTTAATTTACCACCATTTAAGATATATATTTTATTTAAATATATAATAGGTTTTGATAAAAAACATGTATTTTCAAGAATTGAAATAATACTAGGATATTGTTTTATTATAGATAAATCATTCATATTATAAAAGGATAAAATATTATCTTGTGATAAACTACATATAGTAGTATCAATACATCCAGGTATGAAATAGATATATAATGGTATTTTCATATTAATATTCTTTGAAGAAGATAATGATTTTTTATATTGAATTATTGGATTTGTCATATTTTTTAATAAATATTTCCATAAAATAATTTCATTATTAATACTAATAGATATAATAAATATTTCATTTTCTTCTTCATTTAATATAATAGTATCTAAAGCACTAATTGTATTTGCATGTCCAGGAATTCTATAATAATTTGGCATAATATGTCCATCAATTGACCAATCAATAAGTAATATATCATTCATTCTATATTCTAAATTAAATAATAATATAATGGATTGATTTGTAATAAAAATAATATTATTAATAAAAGATGGTATATTTGTAAGGTTTGTTTTATGAGTTTTAAAATTAGTATTATTAATATCTACATCAATTAAAACTCTTACTAAAATTGGATTAATTTCATCTATAATTGTAGCACGATAACTTAATTTTAAGACTTGTAATTTACAATCATATCCTGGATTTGATATTCCTATAGCTAATAAATTATCATTTTCATAAAATTGTAAACATGTAATAATTGAAAGTTTATTTTTTTCATTATTATTATCATCACTATTTATATCAATACTATTAATATATTTTAAATTGAAAGTCTCATCTTTCCTATATAAATCAATTGTACTACAATTAGCAATAGCAATTAAATTTAAAGAATGACAAACTACCATTAATTGATTTAATTGTTTATCATAATCTGTACTAGTTACTATAAAATTAGGTTTGTTTTTTACTTTTAACATTTTTTTAAAATAATTTGGTATTATGATTTTAAATTCAAAATACATATATACGAATAAGTCTCTCCAATACGGATTACATAACTCTGCTTAGAAAAAATTTATCTCAGAAAATATTTTAATCCCCAAAAAAAAATAGTTCTTAGTTCTCTGTTTTAACCTTTATATTCCTTTTCAAAAAAAACAATGTTTTCAAGAATGAGAATATATCATTATCATAGTTTACATAAAAGTGTCTTGTATCGTAAGACACCATCACTACAAAATGTTTCATTTCTTACATTAAATAATTCATCTCTATTGCTATCAAATTCTAAAAAATTATATACTAATACTACAAATAATATGAATAATGTTGATTGGTTTGGTCTTATATTAAAATCTCGTTGGAATTGGAATTGGAATTGGAATTGGTTGTTAAATTCTAAAAATACACCTCATGGATTTGGTCGTTTCTTTCCTAATGCAAATAAAACTAAAACTAAAACTAAAACTACTACTAATAATAATAAATCAACTGGAAATTCAAATAAACCACCACCACCATCTGGAGGTAAAAAATCTCCAAATAATAAACAAGATAATAATGCATGGATAAATTATATTACTGGTTTAGCTATTACTTCATATTTAATTTTTACAATGTTTTCTGATAAAGAATTAGCATCAGGTAAAGAAATTAATTGGCAAGAATTTGTTACAAATTATTTAACAAAAGGAAAAGTAGATCATTTAGTTATTGTAAATAAACAAATCTGTAAAGTATATTTACGTAATGAACATGAAGCTATGATTATAAAATCAGATAATAATGCATCATGGGATTTAAAAGAACATTTTGATGGTAATATTCAAGAAACTACAACATCTGATCAATCTTTATCAACTACACCTTCTACAAACTCAAAATCAACAAGACCTACTATGAATTCACAACATGCAAAATATTATTTTGCTATTGGTAGTGTTGAATCATTTGAAAGAAAATTAGAAATGATACAACGTGAATTAGGTATACATTCTAAAGATTTTGTACCTGTACAATATATTCAAAGTACCGATTGGTTATCTGAATTTGGTAAACTTGCACCAACTATATTAATTATTGGTGCATGGTTATTTTTAATGCGTGGTATGTCTGGTATGGGTGGTGGTGGTGGACCTGGTGGTGTAAGTAATATTTTTAAAATCGGGAAATCAAATGCAAAAATGATTGGTAAAGATACAAAAATGGATGTCACCTTTAAAGATGTTGCTGGTTGTGATGAAGCAAAACAAGAAATTTTAGAATTTGTATCATTTTTAAAAGATCCATCTAAATTTACTAGATTAGGTGCTAAAATTCCAAAAGGTGCATTATTATGTGGACCACCAGGTACAGGGAAAACATTATTAGCTAAAGCTACAGCCGGTGAAGCATCAGTACCATTCTTTTCAATTAGTGGTAGTGATTTTATTGAAATGTTTGTTGGTGTTGGTCCATCACGTGTACGTGATTTATTTACAAAAGCAAGAGAAAATGCGCCATGTATTGTTTTTATTGATGAAATTGATGCTGTTGCAAGAGCAAGATCTAAAGGTGGTTTTTCTGGTGGTAATGATGAACGTGAAAATACATTAAATCAATTATTAGTTGAAATGGATGGTTTTAGTACAAAAGAAGGTGTTGTTGTGATGGCTGGTACAAATCGTATTGATATTTTAGATCCTGCAATATTAAGACCTGGTAGATTTGATCGTCAAATTACTGTTGATTTACCAGATATTAAAGGTAGAAAAGAAATCTTTCAAGTACATTTAAAAGATTTACAAGTTGAAATTGAAATGGAAGAAGTTGCACAAAGATTAGCTGCATTAACACCAGGATTTTCAGGTGCACAAATTCATAATTTATGTAATGAAGCTGCAATTTTAGCTGCAAGAGAAGATTCAAATAAAGTAAAAATGGATCATTTTGAAAGAGCAACTGATCGTGTGATTGGTGGTTTAGAAAAAAGGAATGCTGTAATGACACCACAAGAAAGAAAAACAGTGGCATATCATGAAGCTGGTCATGCAGTTGTTGGTTGGTTTTTAGAACATACTGATCCATTATTAAAAGTTACTATTATACCAAGAATGTCTGGTGCATTAGGTTTTGCACAATATTTACCTAAAGAATTAGCATTACATAGTGAAGAACAAATTTTAGATAAAATGTCTATGGCATTAGGTGGTAGAATTGCTGAAGAAATTACATTTGGTTCTGTTACTACAGGTGCAAGTGATGATTTAGATCGTGTAACAAAAATGGCATATAGTGTTGTATCAATATATGGTATGAATGATAAAATTGGCCATGTCAGTTTTCCACCACAAGAAGGTAGAATGCCAATATATAGTGATAAAACTGCTGAATTAATTGATAATGAAGTAAAAAAATTAGTTGATAAAGCATATGATCGTGCAAAACAATTATTACTTGAGAAACGTGATGCTGTTGCTGCTGTAGCTGAAAGGTTATTGTCACATGAAACGATTACACAACATGATGTTAGTTCATTAATTGGTCCAAGACCATTTGCAAATCCACAAACTTATGATGAATTTTTAAATGCAGCAAAAGCAAATGCTGCTATGAATCAAGAAGATAAAGATGAGAAAGATTCACAAGAAGAAGAAGAACAAACTGAAGAAATCACTCCAAATATTTCACCAGCATAATTAATAACTAGTCTTATTTTGTGAGTTATTTTGTATATGAAACTTTAGCCTTTCTTTCTCTATTTATAAAACATTGAGCCTATCTTCTACTTCATTGCCAAAAAAATCACATACATCATCAATCAGCTCTTGCGAAATTCTACCAATAGATGCATATGATTTCGTTCATTAACTATAATAATAATAATGCATCATTTTTGAATATGCATCCGTTGTTGCGTGAATAATTTGTTTCTTCTTTTTCTTTTCAAAATAACATATCGGGGACAAAGAAAGCTGATATAAAACGAAGTTCACATTACTTAGGGTAGGGTATAAAAAATAAATTAAAAATTAGTGAAGAATAAAAATTAATAATGTAATAAGATACAATGACATCAAGAAGGGTGGCTTTAAATGGATATAAAAGATTATTAATAGCAAGTAGAAAGTTATTTTCAAATGATGCTTATGCTTTACATCAAAGTAGATTACAATTACGTCAGGAATTTATGATGAATAAGGATATAATAGATCCAATCGTTTTAAAAGAATTATATAAAGGTATTGATGAAGTTGAAGATATGATGTTAAATAATTTTATTCAAGGTAAACGTACAGAGGAAGGAAATTATGCAGTAACATTAGAACCTGAAAAAAATAAAGAAACTACAATATTTGATCCAAAACCATTAACGGAAGAAGATTTAAATCCAATAAATATAGAGAAGGAGGAGACTACCCAAAATTTAGATGATTTGATAAAGAAATATTAAATAATAATTAAAAAAAAAAAAGGTGAATGGTTGGTTATAATAAACAAAAGACTTTAAGAATAAGGATTAGAATGATAACCACCAGTATTTATATTTAAAAGTTCATTAAATGATTCTTCCATACATCTCCTAATATCAGCATAACTAACAACAAGTATAGATCTACCATCTCTTGATGTTAATAAAATCTTTTCATTACTACCTAAATCTAATTTATTTAAACTGTCAATAATATGTCCCATATCTAACCATGGTTTACCATCATCATCAGTTTGATGAAATACATAATCACGAAATAATTTAATAATATATCGATCACCTGTTTCACTCCATGAACCAGCTATAGATTTTCCATATTCTGGTCTTTCATTAATTAAACCCATTTTTAATAATAAGCTACTCATACGATCAGATTCACATTGTTTTGATAATTCATTTTCTAATGAATCTGTATGTAAATATAATGAATCTAATTCATTAATTAAACCTTGACTAGATAATGCTAATAAATCGTATATATTACATTGTTGTTGAAATGGTAACATTACTAATTTAGCTAATTCAGGTGAATATCTTTGATTTAAAAAATCAATCGATTTTGGTATATTTGATAAGGCTCGTGGTGTCATACATGCTAATATAAGTATAATACGACCAAACATAACTAAATCTTCTTGTTGTTGTTCAATTAATGAAGTTCTAGTTTGTTGTTCTAAGATATGCATTACACCAGCACATGATAATCTTGCACGATAATGTCCTGTAATTAATACCCTAAATGGGGTAATTCCTCTACCTGCTAAACCAGCAGCATGAATTGCACGTATTGCTGTTAATAATTGTGTTATAATATTCCATAATATATTTTCAGGTAATAAATGATCTATACCACGTTGATGAACAAATTCATTTACAGTTTTTGCACCAGGAATATAATCATGCATTAAAAATAATGCTCTTTGATGTAAAAATGCATCTCTTAATGGTATAACATTTGCATGTTGTACAGTTTTCCAACGTTGAAAAATATTTAATGCATTTTCTGCATGAATTCTTACATTATCAATTCTTCTTAATGCATATAAATTACCATCCTTTGTATTCACTACTTTATATAATACAGTAGGATAACCACATGAACCTGCTGTACCTTTATTTGTATTTGGATCATCTAATGGCATAGCATTAATAAACCTTTTAGGAATTTCTTTTAATCGTGGATCATTAGGAGGTAATGCTTCCATCATAATTTTATTTTGTTGAGCAAAATAACCACGAATATCTTCAGGCATTAATAATGAACCTAATACACGTCTAGGTGGTACAATACTAGGTGTCATTCTTGGAGTTTCAATAATTGATGATTGCCTTATTGTCTCCTCACCGCCACTACTAGTACCATAATTTGTTACAGAAGGATCATAATAATGTTGAGCTTGATTATTTATATGTGGTTGTTGTTGTTGTTGTTGTTGTTGTTGAATTGATGATGATGGTTCAAATGATTGTACAGTAGGTTGCAAACCTTTACCAGGAATGAATTCTTTAGCTGCAGCAACATTTAATTGATTATTATTATATATATTATTTGGTGTCCATTCTGGTGCATTTGTTTTTAATTCACTATAATTTAAATCCATTTCTTACTCTACTTTCAACTTTGAACTTTAAAATAATATATTTTATAAGCATGTACGGAAAACGGGGTATTTTGAGCAAATTTCAAAATGCCAAAAAAGTTACCGAGACTTTTAAAATTTTAAAAAAATTATTTAAAACAAGAGAGAAATTGAGAAATGGGTGATTATAGTGGATTAATACAAGAATTACAGGACGAATTTACTTATTTTAGGCATAGATGCATCTGTGGAACCGATTTTTGTAAATTAGGTACATTATATTTATATAAAATTAAAGACTCTCAAGGATCTTATTTCAAATTCCCAAAAGATGAAAAATATCCTAAAGTTACTAAAGCATGGTTAAAAAACATTAACAAAGTTTCATATAAGTTAAAAAATAGGAATACTGAGAAAATTTCAAAACTACACTTTCATTTAGATGATATTAAGACATCAAATGATGGATCCTATAAGTTTTATAAGAAGGGACATATTGGTGATGACCAATTCTTACATACTACAGCACCACTTAATTATGGACGTAAAAAGAAAATTGATGTAACTATAATAGCTCCAACTGCTACAAAGGAACAAATGAAGGATTTGTTAGTCAAGCGAGGTTTGAAAAGTCTTAATCCAAGTGCAAGAAAACGTAAAATGCCATCGCATATGAATGAAGAAAGCAAAAAACAAAAACAAAGCACAACAAGAATACAAGAAACAGAAGATGATTTTGGGTCACAATAATTGTTTTCTTGTTTCTTGGTTGGTATATAATTATATTAAATTCTTTATTCTTTTGTTCGAATTATAAAGATCCAAGTGAATATTTTGAATCACTATTTCTACAACCAACTGTTTGTGAGGATATCTATTTAAAATATATAAAAAGTAATTCTAATACATCAAATTTTGTACAAGTTCTAGGAAATGGACCTAAACGTATTTATATCAATAATAAAAATGGTTATAAGATTAATTTGAAACAATTCACACAATTCACAAATCTGAATCAATTAGAAATTACAAATTATAACTTTACTACATTACCAAATGAAATTAATGCTTTAACAACATTACAAAGGTTAAAAGTTTCAAATAGTGATATTACACAAATACCTGAATCAATTAGTGAATTAACTAATTTACAAAGGTTAAGATTAATTAATACTAAATTAAAAAAAGTACCTAAATCAATTGGTGAATTAATTAATTTACAAGGGTTAACATTAGGTAATAATGAATTAAAAGAAGTACCTGGATCAATTGGTGACTTAACTAATTTAAAAGGATTATCATTGGATAATAATGAATTAAAGGAATTACCTAAATCAATTGGAGAATTGATTAATTTACAGTCTTTAAGATTAGTAAATAATGAATTAAAGAAATTATTTGAATCAATTGGTGAATTAAGTAACTTGCAAGTATTAGAAATAGAAAATAATAAATTAAAGAAAGTACCTGCATCAATTGGTGAATTGATTCATTTAAAAGTATTAAGATTAGATAGAAATGAATTAGAGGACTTACCTGAATCTTTTCATCAATTAAGTAATTTAAATTTTTTAGATATGACTTCTTGTGGTTTATCAAATGATCAAATACAACAAGTTTGTTCTTTAATAACAGATAATTGTTATTATTAATAATATATTCAAACATCTAAATTTTAATAAATATTATATAAACGATATATGATAAGTATTATAATTATAACTTGATATCAAAAAAAAATATATATAAATATTATCTATAAAAACTAAAATCTTACTTTGTTTATTATAATAAAATTCATTATTTCTTTTTCTTCTTGATTTTTTTTGTGTCATCTTCATCAAAGTAAGTTGCAATAATATAAGAGCCAACCAATATTGCAAAGGTTATATTATAAAAATTTGTAGTAGAAGCTTTAGTTGCCTCATTAGAACCTCCATTAGCAAATATACCAAATATTAACATTGATGAGAGAGTGATAATATAATGGTTTGGTATAAATAAACAAACAAATACACTAAAAACACAGAAATAGCATGAATAAACAAGTAAAGGATTTGATTCTAAAACTTTCTTTAAACTAGTAGATTTTCGAACAGATGATATATAAGCTGTTGCACGTTGATTATATGTTTTTTTTTTTTTTTTTTAGATTTTAAAACAGATTGTTTACGTATTTGATCATTCACTATTTCACATGAAATTACTATATTATGACAAATTTTATTTGCAGCAATTTTTAATCTTTTATCTACTTCTTTATTTAATATTTCAGAATTCGTAATACTATACATAGTAATAGAAATAGGTGCATAAAAATATTTTCATACCAATGAATAATTTCAGAAATTTTTGCTAATGTATTTTCATTTACATTAGGCTCTTTAAATTCAGCAACTTTTGCTTTAATAAAATTATTAAAATGCGACTGCATATTTTCCTTTACATCATCATTTAAATTATAGTTTATATTATCTTTTTCGAATGTGAGGCCGCATAGATACAAATGTGGTTTACCCAATCTTTCAAAAATAGTTTTTAATTTATTATTTCTAACACCAGCTTGATCACCACCAAATAATATAGCCGTGTTATATTCATCAGGATTTTTTAAGCGTTTTTCTTGCTGTTTATTTCTATCCACTTGAGTATTCGCATGATCAAATTGTGATTGATTAAATTTATTCTTCATATCACAAAATACGTCTGCTAGATGTCTATTTTTTTTATATAAACCAGTTTCCATAATAAATTTATGAACAGATCGATATATTTCGCCTTGTTCTCTAAATCCCATGCTATCATTTACCATTTTAGTCTCATAACAAAAGAACTGAACTACCAACGGAAGAAGTGAATTCCAGCATGATTTTGTAGTAATCCAACTTAATTTGATTGATTCATCAAAATAATATTCACCATTTATATTTACCATACAATTTGTAAATTTGGTATATGGTGTCGTGAATTGACCAATCATTACCTCTTTTATACCTAATAAATTTCTATCTGCATTGCTTCTGCATTTATCTAAATCTGATTCATAACTTTTCATTAACCTATTGGTGTCTAAAGAAATCAAAAACTCGATTAAATCTAAATCTATAAAATCAAAGTCTCTATTTTGAATTAGTTCCTTCACATTATCTCTAATATTAGATGAAAATCGTTCTGTGATTGGACAATGATCAAATGTTTCTTCATCATCACCCATCATTGATTCTATCCCTTGCTTTTTATGTATTTATTTATCTTATTAGTATCTTTCACGTCTAGTTATTAGTATATTTATTTATCTTATTAGTATCTTTCACGTCTAGTTATTAGTATATTGGTAAAGCATGATATCTAACATATTTTTCTATATTTATTTATCTTATTAGTATCTTTCACGTCTTTCTTTCTTTTTTTACTTTAATCTACCCTTATTAACCCTTAACCCTGTTTATCCAAATTTCAACCCTATTTTTCGGGTACATTAGAAGTTTGTTTCTGTTTCTTTTTACAAATTTACAAATGTAAAAGCAATTCTTTATTTATTTTATTTATTTATAAATGAGTGAACATTCTATATCAACACTTTCTAAACAAAATAGTTTATCACTTTCTTTATCTTCATCGTCTTCAAGACATAGAAGAAGAAATACTTCTTGTACACAATTAAGTAGTGATGATTTTACAGATTTGGAATCTATTGAACATCATATATCTACTACACCAGAAAAGGAAGAGGAACAATCTATTAATAATAAAAATAAGAAATTAACATCTAAAAAAAGTTGGTTTTCTTATTTATCACCAGCAAGAATTCATAAAAATAATAAACATATTTATAATGGAAATACTACAGCAGATACAACAAAACATAGTCCATTATCAAAATCTACTAGTGGTTTTTTTTCAACAAAATCATCCAAATTAAAAAGATCATTAAGTGTACCAAAAGTTATAGAAGCATCAACAAAAGGATTAGCTGATTTAGATAATATACAATTTGGGGAACATGTTATTGATACTATAACAAATGAATATTCAATTGAAGGTGAACAATTAACAAGAGATTCAAATGGTAATTTACGTGATCAATATGGTTTTATGGTAGAATCTAATAAAGTGTTGTTAAATTCAGATAATGATAGTTCTTATTCAGATAGTAATAATGCTACAATAGAGGATATAGCAGCCTCTTCAACTATAAAGGACACTTCTAAACAACAACAACAACAACCAATTTATAATAATAATCATCATATAAATGATACTTCTACTATTGATTCTCCTATTACACCTACAAGTACTGAATTTTTACCTAAAAAAGAGAAATTATTACATCAAACAGCTAGAAAACGTATATCTGAAAAAAGAAAAAAATCTGAAAAACAAAAAATATTATGGAATAATTTTTTAAAATCATTAAATGATAATATCATTTTATCTTTATCATCAAATGAATTACAAAGATGGCGTAGAAATATTTCACAACAAGGTCCAATAATGGATTCTGGTATGAATTCTTCTACAATTATTTGTAATAATCCTACTACTACTACTACTACTACCCCGTTAAAATTACATTTTGATGATATAGATTCAAGTAATGATGGATCTATATCAGGTACTACTACACATATTTCTTCTTCTATAAAATCTACACCAAAATCTTCTAATCGTATTACTGGAATAGCAAAACGAATGACAAAAGCTGTAAAAGTAAATCGTATGACAAAAGCTGTTAAAACATTAAATAATAATGCAAAAGCATATGTTCCTATACCTGAAAAAATGAAAAAGATGAATAGACCAAAAGCTGAACAATTAACTTTTTTAATTAGAAGATATGGTATACCACCAAAATTACGTGGAAATATATGGTTTGCTGTATCAGGTGCATGTGAGAAATCAATTAATGCTTTACCTAATGAAAGTTATAATCATATTTTATCATCATTAAATAGTCCTATTGCAGCTGTTGATATTGAACGTGATTTACATCGTACATTTCCCACAAATTATCATTTTGAAGATGCTGAAGGTATTGCTAGTTTAAGAAATGTTTTGCTAGCATATTCAATAAGAAATAAAAAAGTTGGTTATTGTCAAAGTATGAATTTTTTAGTTGCAACATTATTATTACATATGGAAGAAGAACAAGCATTTTGGGTATTAGCATCAATTGTTGAAGATTTAGTACCAGGACATTATACTAGAGATATGATTGGTATGCATGTTGATCAAAGAGTATTTGTTTCTTTAGTAGAACAAAGATTACCTAGAATTTATATACATTTAACAAACTTAGGTTTACCACTTGGTCCAATAGCATATCAATGGATTTTATGTTTATTTGTAAATGCTTTACCATTAGAAACTACTTTAAGAATATGGGATATTTTTTTACATGAAGGTGTTAAAGCATTATTTCGGGTAGCGTTAGGTTTATTAAAAATATTAAGAAAAGATATTTTAGAAACTACAACATTTCAAGCTGCATATTGTTTATTATCACAAGGTGGGTGTAGTAAAAATATTTCAAAATTTAATAGTCATAAATTAATGAAATTAATATATGATCCTATATGGTTTGGTACATTTTCAATTACTGAAATTAGTAAATTACGAACATTATATTTACCAGAAGTAATGTCTGAAATTAATAAATATACATGTAAATGGGTGGATTCAGTTGATCCTGATATATGTAATAATGTAAATCAAGTAGATACAACAGTAAAAAATGATGAAGAAGAAGAATCTATAGGTTCTTTTAGTACTATTGTAGAAGTTATTGATGGTAATATTCAAACTACATTTAATAGAACTTCTAGTATTGGTTCCAAAAATTCTTTATCTTCATATCATTCATCTAATTCACTCACTTTCACTAATAATAATAATAAACAACGTCCCTCTATTACAACAAATAGACGCTTTAGTTCAAATATTACTGCTGCTAGACGTTTATCTACTTCACAACGATTTAAATATAGTTATCATAATCATAGAATAAGAAGTAGAAGTCCTACTGTGAGAAGCAATCATAGTAAAATACGTCGTAGAGCTTCAACATCAGTTGTTCATCATAATAATATTCATAAAATATTACAAGAGGATAATGATAATCGTAGACTTAGTGGTAGTAGTGTGTCACAACCTAAATTATCATATAAACAAGAATATGTTTTAAATGCGGATGAATTATTAACAACTCAAGCTAATAATAACAATATTAATGGTAATGATTCAGTTCAGTCAACAGAAGAATTAGATGCAACCATTATGGAAGAAGAAATAGAAGATGATGAAGATAATAATAATAATAATAATAGTAACAATAATGATAATGAAGTGAAAGAAATAGATGCTTTACCTACTAAATATGCTAATCGTTATAATAACTTTCGCTTTGTTCTATCTGCTACACAAGATTATACTGATCAAGAAGCTGAAGAAATAGATAAAATTTCAGAGGATGATATATTGCAATAATTAATCATGTAAATTGACTCCATTGTGAATTCTTTTCTTTCAACGATATACATTCTTCTGTTTTCTGATTTTGAGACTTATTCCATTGTGAATTCTTTAAATTTTCCTCCGTTTGATTATCATACTGATTCCATTGTGAATTATATTCTTTTAGCAATAAAGATTTTTCTGTCTTTTGTTTTTTAGACTTATTATTCCATTGTGGATTATTTTTTTCTTTTGACGATAAACTATCTTCTGTCCGCTTGTGAGACTTTATATTATTATTATTATACTGATTCCATTGCGAATTATTTTCTTTTAAAAATAAACAATCTTCAGATTGATTCTGAGGCTTTATATTATTATTATTATACTGATTCCATTGTGAATGATTTTCTTTTAACGATAAAGATTCTTCAGACTGACTTTGAATATTTATACTTTTTTTATTCTTATCATTATTATTATCAATATAAGAAACTAAATCTGAACTTAAATAAAAATCAGGTGCACAAGAAATACCATATGATATATTTTGCTCTTGTGTTTGTATACATTTAGAATTTAATTGTTGACAGATAGGTCGAATTTCTTTATTTGAATGAGCTTGTGCATAAACTTTACGTATACTATTCTTTTTATGACATATTTTACAATTAAATTTTTGTTTTGGAAAATTTTTAGATTTTTGAATACATTGGAATTGCAGACAAAATCCACAATTTACAACAATATATAATATCATTATTTTACTATGTTTTTTTTAAATTTTTTTCCCAACTAAATAGTAGGGTTTTCCCAAATATTTAGGGTATGTACGTACATAATTGTGTGCACACTCCATTTTTTTATTGCTTCAGATAAAAAGCAAAATTAAAAGATCATTAAAGGCTCTTTACACATATCACATTCAAAAACATATTAGAGTCAACATCAGACATACTATAACTAATTATAACAAAATGTCAATGGATAATGATAAACAAAGTCTTATATTAGAAATTGATGATAAAATAGAAATATCAAAACCAATTGAAACAAAGAATAAAAGAATCTTAATCATTATTAGTACTATTGTAATAAGTATATTAATACTTGTTTCTATTAGTATTGGTGTTTATATTTCATTGAATAAAAAGGATGAAATGAAATTGAATACAGAAGAAATTAGTAATTTAACAAATACTAGTACATGGATTGAATTAAATTTTGCTAAAACATCATCAAATTGTATTTATGCACAAGATAATATTGAAACTCAAGATATTACATTAGATGAATGTTTGATATCTTGTTATTCTAATACATCATGTTTTTCAATTATGTATGAAGATAAATGTGAGTTTTATGGATTTGGTTATTTTTATACTGCTGAATGTATTGATAAAAATATACAAAAAGATCTATATTTAAAATATACGATGGTTTCAGATTCTGCTGGAGATGGGATTTATTTGAATCAATGTGCTAAACAATATACAATTGTACCTAATTTTGAACCTGATAATGATGATGATAATAATCAACAGCAAAATCAAGAATATGATAAAGAATTATTTGATTCATTAAAAGCAAATAAAACATATTACTCATGTATAGAAGAAGATAATATATGGTGTTCTCATGCAAATATTTATGATACATTAAATAGTGGTGATTGTTTGTTTAATAATGAAAACAAAAAAACTGTCTTTTTTAAAGTAGAATCATTAATTCAAATTAAAACTACATTAGAAGCATTAAGATTTTTAAAAGATGTAGAAATTATATTTGTATTATATGGTAGTAATATGGTTTGGAATGAATCTATTGTTATCAATAACAATCAAAAAGTTACTTTGGCAGGATTTGATAAAAATAATAAAATAATAATGAATTTACAAAATACAGAATTTCCGCAGTTTATTAAAGCAGGTGATTGTAATAAAAAAAATTTATCTACAAACAAATATATTGATATTAATAATTGTTATATTGAATGTTATAATAATATTGATTGTTATTCATTTGATTACTCTGTTGAAAATAATATATGTAATACATATGAATATGATAGTACTGTAACTGATTGTTCTGAAAATAATAATTATGTTAGGCAATTACATATTAAACCTACTGGTTCCTTTACATTATATAATCTTGATATTCAAAATGGTTATATTCTGGAACAAGGTGCTTATATGAAATTTGTTAATAGTGAAGTGGATTTAAAGCAATTAAATTCAAATCGTCGTTTTTTAAATGAAAATACAATAGTAATATTTGAAAATTCAATTTATAAATTACTAATAAAAACGAATTTAGAATGGTTAAATATTTTTAACAATCAAATTAGTGCTGATACAATAAAATTTTCCTTTGTGAATTATGAGGAAGATGTTGTTATATTTAATCAACAATTTGTTATTCCAAATGAAAAACATATAATTATTGAAGGAAATAATACATATTTTCAATATAATGAGACTATTATAAATGATAGATTCTTTTATGTAGAAGGGGGTGAATTAACTATTCAAAATATTATATTTCAAGGTTCTCATTTAGGACAAAGTACAATGTCACCAACAACTGCGGCACCAACTACATCTATGCCAACTACATCTGTACCAACAATTTCTCCTACAGAAACAGAATCTTTAAAAATTCAATTGTATGGTCGTAATCGATTTATTAATAAGTTTTTAAGTCATGAAATAATAATTTATCGAAATGTTTCACAAGTGATATTTTGTTTGGATGATAATAATGACGGTTACTGTTCTAATCGTGCTCCATGTATATGGAATAATACTATTCTTTGCCAAAGTACAGAAGATGAAATGATTAAAATTCCATATTTTTATAATTTGACATCTATAACTTTACCACCTGACGTAATTTTACAAATGATCACAGTAGAAGTAGTTAATCAAACTTGTAATATAATTGAAATACCACGTAATGATAATTTAGATATTAATAATAATACTAACGTATTTGGGCAAGGTGAATTAACATTCAAGAATGTAAATAATATCCTAGAAACAAGTAGCAATTTACCATATGCAAGGTTTATTATTAAATCAAAAAACCATATATGTGATAGAACCAAGTTAATCACTAATGAACCAACAATATCCCCATCAAGTAGTTCTGTATCTCCATCAGCTCTTCCTTCTGTATCACCAACTAGTCTTGCACCTACTTTATCACCAACAATCCCTACATTGTCTCCAACTAGTTTTCCTAGTTATACGACTATTAATCCAACTAATTTTCCTACTATAAATGATATACCATTAGATAACTCATGTTTTAATTTACCAGGTGCACCTGGAAAGCTACCAGAATTTGTTGGTGATTATGGTCTTAGTATATTTGACAGTCTACCGATTTTTAATGGAGATGAAATACTAGGAAATCTAGGTACACCTTGTGAACATATTCTATTTGGTATTAAACTGGCTGAAAGCAAAGTCGATTTTACTGGTTTAGATTATGTAAAGACTTGTCGAATTTTAGTTTTGGAAAACTTTGAGGTTGTACAAAGTTTTAATGGACTAACATCTCTTGAGTATGTTGAATATGTTATAATACAAGCAGGACTTAGTAAATCATTTCTTGGATTAGAAAATGTTCTTATTGGAGGTTTATCAATTTATTTTTATTTGGAAAATACAATAAATCAAGACTTAGGGTTATTCAATTTAGATCAAGGTGGTAACTTTGGTTGTAATGGGTGCCAAAAAGAAAATTTCCATGGATTTGAATATTTGAAAGCTATTGGACATTTATCTTTACTTTATTCTGATTTTCTATCATTTGATGGTTTGAATAATTTGATTGTAGCGAAATCTATAACAATAAAGTACCCCTATATTTTTGGAGGTGGTGTTGGATATAATGACTTTTCTGCTTTAAAATCTTTGGTGAACGTTATAGAATATATTAGAATAGATGTAATGTCAAATACTGTGGAATTAAATTTATTACATTTTTGTGAATCATTTAGTTCATTAAAAAATGTTGGAGGAATCTTTGAAATTAAAAGTAAAAGCTATAGAATTGAATCATTCGAAGAATTTCAAACAAGTTGTTCTAGTATTACTAATGCACCTACTACTCCAACAACGACATCACCAAGTTTTTCACCAACAAAACAACCAACAAAAATACCTACTTATTTTCACGAATCAAGTTTTTCTGGTGGTGTATTATATAATGAAGGTGGTACAGTTAATTTACATCAAAATACCTTTCAAGATAATTTAGCATATGGTTTTGGAGGTGCAATATATAGTGGAGGAATAAATAGTAATATTGAAATATCTGAATGTGAATTTATTAGTAATAGAGCAAATAAAGGTTATGCAATATTTAATGATATTGATTCAATTATGCTTATAAATGATTGTATTTTTGAGGATAATCATGCTATTATAGAAGAATTTGGTGAATCTATTGGGAATTATGGGAATTTATTTATTGATGGTGCTTTATTTTTGAATGAATTTCGAAACATTTATGACGAATTTTATATAAATGAAATTGATAATTCAAAAGTTTATCATGAAAGTAAAAGTATTTCATCTTATAATATTAATGAAAATTCCAAACTTTTATTGAATAATTTAGATATTCAAGGATTAAATCAAAATTTAATTTATCGTGGGAATTTGGAAATATTTGAAGGTCGTCGTAAATTTATTGAAACAAATTGTATTGAATTTAGTGATCTAATTTCACGTGTACAAAATGTGAACCTTGTAAAATGTAAAGAATTATGTCTTTCTCAATATGAATTTAGACTTGCAGTTACCGCTAGTGATTTATCATGTAATGGTATTAAATATCATAATAATTCAGGTATATGTGAAATGTATTTAGATTTTAAATTTAATAATTGTAATACTACTAATTTGGATAATTTTAATTTCGAAACTGGTGAACTTCTATATCAAAGTTATTTTATTCCAGATATTTATAAGCAATTTATTATGTTACCTCAAACAATTATTGAGGAATCACAAATTATTGATTCAATTAAGGCATTGAGTGTTTATGAGTGTAAAGCACTTTGCTCATACTATTCAAGTTGTAATTTTTTTGTGTATAATCCTTTCAGTAATTATGAAATTTTTATGAATAGTTTTAATGTTGATCAAAGCAAACTAATCTCTGATTGCCAATTACATAATACTATTGCAACATCAACCGATAGATACCAATCTTCTGGTTTTACTAACTATAATGGATTTGTATATGGTAAATATTTTGGTGATTCAGGTTTCATAAAATTACCTAATGTTTGTCCATTATTATCATCTATAGAATTGTTTAGTGATATAATTGTATGTGAAGAAGATACTTGCGTAGCTTCTTGTCAGAGTAATAACGATTGTTACTATGCAAGTTTTGATCCAAAAACTTCTGTATGTATGTTAATGCGTAGAATTGAAATAACATTAGATTGTGAAGAACAATCAGGTCTTACAATTTATATTGATCGGAATTTAATATTTTCTAATCAAAATTTTATATTTGATTCAATTCATATTTATGGTAATGTTTATAGTGCAGATACAAATTATCGTCGCCGTTTTAGACAGCATATTTCATATTATTATGAGCAAATTGGTTCAAGTATTATTAATATTGAACATGCGGAATGTGAAGTTAGATGTAAAAATATAGATGAATGTGTTGGATTCTTAATGATCCCTAAGTCATTATTCGGATACTGGATAGGTGATGGAGTTGAGTGTAAGCTATTAAAAGCTCGTGATCCATCTAATTACAATACTATAACTCTACCTTCCGATGTTCCATATCTTACTTTTTATTTTAAAACATCATATAATGAATATAAATTTATTGGAAATGAAACAAATGTATTGAACAATGGAGAATTAAAGCAATTTCAAGACATATATGATATAGAAGAATGTAAATTGTTATGTACTATGTATGCTGAATGTAAAATATTTTATTTTGGATCAAATAATGATTGCAAAATATTAATAAGAAGCAAGAATGTACAACAAATGAAATTATTTGAATTTAAAGAAGAAGAAGAAGAAAAAGAAGGATTTTATATTAAAACTTATGCATCATCATTAACATCTAATCAAAATTATTTTGTTTTTAATGAAAATTTAATATCATATTCATATCGGGGAAATGGAATTTCTGCTTCAGATTATACTATTACAGATGTAAAGTCAATTGACACGTGCAGAGCACGTTGTGAGATTGACCCAGAATGTAATGGATTTACATCATATTGTACAAGCAATTATACATTACGGATTACAAATCCTACTGTTCCTTTTAATATCAAAGATATTGTAATTACTGTATCAAATGGTGAGATTGTTAACTATAATAAAATGTCTATTAGTATAAATCCAATAATTGGATATTATCCTGCTAACGAAACTTCTGCATTCAATTATGATCAAATTTCATGTGAAGAGGTTATTGATCTTCTTATTTGTCATCCAAAAAGTTTATTTTTTCCTGAAACATTAACAACATTATATTTTGGATCACCCGAATATTTATTTGATAATGATCCAAGTACAGAGTATTTAATTTTGGATGATTTTGTAAATGATCCTTCAATAAATTGTTGCTTATACCATTATGATAGTACAATGATAGAGATTATAGTCAATTTTACAATTCCACAAGAAATTGAAATTGTTAGTTTATTAATTAATACAAATGAATCCGACATTTTTAATTTCACTAATTCTAATATTGAATTAAACAATATAAATCTTGGTTCAATAAAGCCTGGTATAAGTGAATATGATTTTTCAGATACACAAATAATTGATTTAATTTATGATAGGGATTTGATAAAATGTACATGTAGTATTTATAATTTAATTTCAATTGATACAAAACTGGAATCAAATTCTTCACAAACTTTATATCTACCTATATTTAATAATTATGAAGAATCATTAAACCCTTTACGAGAATATATAAGCTTATATGGTTATAAATTTTTAACATCTAGTAGTCTTGAAACAATTACAAATACACCTGATGCTTCAATATGTGCTGAAAAATGTAATTTATTAGCTGATAATTGTAAATCATTTTATTATAATATTGCATCAAAATCATGTGATTTAAGATTAGACCGGGAATTTAAAAAGTCTTCAGATACTATGGATGTAGCATATTTCAAGTATCAACCAGCATCATTTGCAGAAAAGCAATTAAGTTGTGATTTTCAAAATTTTAATTTAAATTCAGTTATTGATACAATAACAAATATCGGTTTATATCAATGCAAATTCTTATGCAAAATGGTTAAAGATTGTATTGCATTAAAGTATGATAATTTGGAACAAGAATGTATTTTACATTCAGAAGAAATGCCATATCACTGTGATATTACAAATAGTACATTATATTATACTCTTAAATCAACATATTATTATACACACGTACCAGGGATATGTTCTGTAAATGGAGAAGATAATATTATTGATACGTTTAATAATATTAATTTAGAACAATGCAAAGAATTATGTTCTAGTATTTTTGATTGTCAAATGATTGCATATGAATATCCATTTACATGCAAGCTATTATATAGTGCAATTTATGAAATTAATAATTCATGTAATTCTATAGATTATTACATATCATATGAATCATTTAGTGATTCAGAAATTTATGATTTTGTAAATATCCCAAATACATGTGTATGTAGTGATACTTTCACATGCATTGATATATATCCAGCTATTGATAGATCTGAATGTATACAAAGATGTAATCTTCTAAATGATTGTAATTCATTTGAATTTGATGGAACAAGTTGTAAATTATCTCAGTCTATATATGTTTCAAATCAATGTAATGGAGTTACATCTAGCTTTAAATATATACAGAATGTTTATTCCCGTGTTCGAAATACTTGTGTAGATAATTATAATGTTCCAAATGCCTATTTTAAAAATAAATCATTGCAAGAATGTGGAGCTTTATGTAAGAATAATAATGAATGTTTTGGTTTTGAATATGGTGTAGATTACAATGCATCTGAAGCTTATATTGAATTAAACGCATGCCGATTAAAAAGTAAAGAATTAAAAGAAATTTCAGAGGCAGAAATAACAAATTGTCAAGGAGAAATAAAAAATGTTGATTATTATATTCCTTTGCAAGCATTAAACTATAATCGTTTTGAAGGGAAATGTTTAAAAGAAGGAAATGATTTGATATCTGATTGGCTTTTTAAGGATTTAACTATTGATCAATGTATGGCTACATGTCATGCTTTGGGTGAATGTGCTGGTTTTGAATATACAACTAACAAAAATGTACAACAAAGTTATAATGAATATAATTGTATTAATTCATATAAAGAATTTGGATTTTGGTTATCTTATTTTTCAGGGGGAAATTCATATTATACTATATCAAAGGAATGGACATTTGATTATAATCATTTAAATTGGATTGCTGATTTATACTGTACGAATAATCCTGAAACGAATCAAATATTTTGGAGGGATGAAGTTGCATTAAATGATCGATGTTCAGCAGCAAGTCAATATTTTTATATGCGAAATGAATACCGCAATTATTATACCCAAAACAAATCACCTTCAAAATATAACGTAAAGACGAAAGATTTTACTTCAAAAGCAAATATTGGAGATTGTCGCTTATATAAAGAAATGGAATCAACAGACTGTGAGGATAACGAAGTTGATTTATATATTGCTCAGGAACAATTTTCAAATTTTCAATATGTCTTAAATAAAAATAAATGTATTAATACTACACTTGCAAGTACAGAAAATTTAATTCTAGATCAAAATATTGAATTAACATTATTATTATGTAAATTAAGATGTACAGCATATCAAACGTGTGAATCTATTTATTATAATGATGATAATAATATATGCATTATGTTTTTACCAATTACAAATTTACAAAATCTTTCATATTCAGATAATAATTGTAATAATTATCATAATAAATTGCGATTAAATAAATATAAAAAGATTACGGAGTTTCCAGAAACATCAGAATTATCAGAATATATTACTTATTACAGTAAAACTCAATCTATTTGTATAGCTTTATGTTCAATAGATATAAATTGTTATGTAAGCCGTTTTATTGAAACAAACTCACAAACAAATATTGGGAATTGTAAATTATATAAACAACTGAGTTATGGAAATACTACTACAGGTCATATAATTGTACCCGATGATGAATTTTTAGTAAAAAAACTTATAAGATATCGTCAAGTATTTGATATCGAGAATTATTATAATTATTATTTCAAACAAATTAATGATGTTACTAATAAAGAGGTTTGTGCATTAGAATGTAAAAATAATAATTGTGAAATATTTACTTATTGGTCAGAAAAACAAATATGTAAGATTGGTTTAACCAGTGATTGTGGTATTAATTGTGATGGTCCAATTTTTTATAATTATGAAACAACTTCATACTGTGAAATGAAAGCATTAAAATTTATAAAAGAATTACAGGAAAATAATTTATATGGTCGATCACCATCATATCCAAAATACTATTTGATGATCTCTGAAGGTTGGGATACTATGGCAACAAATTTGGTTATAGATTATGAAAATAATTATGAAGGTTGGACAAGAAAGGATTTAAATCATGCTGCTTTAGTATTATATAGTAAAATTGATAAATTAGAATTAGTTATAAATCAAAAACAACAAACTTTATCAATAGTTCAAAATCAAGCAAAGCAAATAAATAAACAATTAAAATCAATGTCATATTCAATGTCTGGTATTAGAGTTACAATAGATAGTACACAAGAAATATTTGATGCTATCAAAGATGCAATAAATGTTTTGAAATTTATCCCTCGTATTGGTAGTATCATCAAGGCGTTAAGATTACCACAGTTATTTAGTTCTTTATCAAAGCATTTAGGACGTTTATCTAAAACAGTTGAAACTTTTTCACAACAAGCTATAAAGGCTACAAGTTCAATAGATAAATTAGTAAAATTTTTAAAATCTGGACCTAAGGTTCTACTAAAAAGTTTACCATTATGGTCTAACATTGCAACTGTTTTATCATCTAGTTATAAATGTGCTAAGGATGATAATAACACTCAAGCATTACAAAAAATTGATTCATATATGTACCAATGTAGTGATACAATTCAAGCGGAAATCAATATTTTAAATATTTATAGTGTAATTAAAAACAAATTAAATAATATGAAAATGTCAATTAATACGTTTAAGAAAAAGTTTAATTTCTTCTCATATTCTATTGAGAAATTATATAAAAATATAAGCGTTTTACAATTTATTGTTAAATTAGTAAGATTTAGGTTATGTATTCCATGGCCGAGAATTCGATTATGGTTACCTGATGTTTCCTTTCGTGATAAATGCTTTAGTTTACGTGATATTGGTAATTTTTTGCGTGATGTTGAGAGGATTTTAAGGGGTATCCCATTTGTTGGTTGGGTTTATGGTTGGATTACAGATACAGTTGATAATATTCTTAAACGTCTTTTCCCACCAATTAATATACCTATTCAAGGTTTAGATGGAATCGATGCGAATTTTTTTAAAAATATAAATATTGAACTTGTCAATCTTTTTGAAGATACAAAATTTCAATTATATTTATATCCAACTAGTTTAATAGATCAAACTTTAATTAATGCTAATGCGTTAACCCAATTTGGTGCTGTAGTAAATTTACCACAACCTGGTTATGTTGAATTTAATGATAATATAATTGAATATTTTAATAAACTAATTCAAGAATCTAAAAGATCTATCCAAAATTCTATTGGTATTTATGAAGAATATGTTGAATTGTATAATACTATATCAGAATGCTCTATTCCTGCAGAAGATGATACACCATATTATAGTGATGAAGAGGAACTTGAAACATATAACAATACAGTTAATGCAATTTATCCGCCTATTTCTTATCAAGACTGTTTAATCAATGATTTTAATACTGAAATAGATCTTAATATCGATGAAATGCTTGAAAATGCTGAACAAATGTATGAGGATTCATTAGATACCGTAAATCATACAATAGATCGTATTGAAGATTGGTTTTCAGGATTAGATATTGCTATTGATATACAACAAGCTATAGAATGCACATCATATCGTAACTTTTCTTTTCCTACATCCGAATTTAAGCTTAATCCATTTTGTGGTTCATTTGAATTACCTATGACGACTAAAGAATTATGTGATGATGTAAATATTGATAAAGAGCAGCTCTTTTCTATATTAAAAGAAAAATATGGTCCAGTATTTAATGAAATTGCTGAATCTAGGAGACGCAGAAGAAGAGAATTAACGCAAAGATCAAGTGCCTTAAAATATGAATTAGATATAAAGCTTAGATTTCCTGAATCCCATCTTGCTAATTTTTATCTAACAATTCGAATACAATGTAAGTGCTATTTATTTAATTATAAATAATAATGATAATAATTATTATAAATTTAGATACTGATAGCGATACATGTAAAGATTGGGATGTTGAGGGAGAGGAGAGTGGGATATGTAAACCTACATGGGACTTCTTTTTTCAATTTGGTTGGTCTTTGAGACCATATTGTGAGGCTCAATATTGGAAAATGTCAGAAGCCTTGTTAAAATTAAACAGAGCCAATGTAAAAGGAAATGAAAACATCTTTTTTGCAGATTTAGAGCTTTTAAGAAATAACGCTGTTGAAAAAATTAAATATTTTGCAAATGTATGTCGAGATCCAAAAGAAGCCTTAAAATCTGATTATATGTCTAATTTATCATGGGAAGTAAAGAGTGCAATAAAAGCTGCCAGAATAATTGAATATGTTTGTCCAATAGATCAATTAACTGAACGAGCTGATGAAATTTATGAGATATGGAATGAATGGAATGTAGCATGTATTGGTGAACCGCGGTGTAATGCTGATAATCTTTATGGTCGATTAGTTGCAAGAGATCTTCTAATTAATCCATTCGAAATCAAATTCAAAGTCAAAGGACGAATAGCAGAAGTAAGATTTCCTCACCCTGATTGGATGAAATATTTTGATATATTTCAAGAATGTAAAAAACCAGGCAATTATTGTACTCCTACAAATGGTTTTGAACGACATATTAGACTTATCAGCAAACCTTTACAACAAGTTGGTCCATTGAAACTTCGTTTAGATTGGACCAGTAAAGACGAGTTTGTTTTTCGTTTCAATTTAGATTTGATTGCTGTGTCTATCTCTCCTTTTTTTCGTAAGGGAAAAGCATTATTTAAAAACACTCCATTGTTAATGCATGGACATGAAGGGTTTGCTATACGAATGTTAGACACTAAACTCTTTAGTAGTTATATTTGTCAATTTAATACTCTTATAGATATACAAAATTGTGCTCGTGAATCCGCTTCAGCATTTGAAAGCATTGTTCAGTATCACATCAACTATTTGTCTGATTTGATAAAAAGTTCAAATACCGACGTAGAAAAAACATCTTTGAAGAATATTATAAGTTTTTTGTTAAATCAAGTTAAGAAGACTAACAACATGCCTCTATTTTGTCTTGAAGCAGTTAGTTTGGAATTAAATGAAGTACCAACCTGATTTAATATATTTTTCTTGGACATATTTACAAGATTGAATGAATTAATTTTTACTCTGATGACGCAAATAATTTTATCTACAATTTTTTTAAAAAATAGCTTTGTAATAAAAAACAAGATATAATTTTTTGATTATAAATGTAAAAGAAACATTATTTTAATTAAACTGCAAAAAATGATATGATCATCAAAATATTAAATTCTATCATTACACTGGCACAAATTATAACCACTATTTATTTAATAACAATATAATATATTTTATAATAACACATTCTCTAAATTTATCAAATACTATTTACGTCGCTTTCATGACTTTGTTAGGATATTCAAATTGAGGAAAAAAAAAACTTGCAACTTTTGGTCAATAGAGAGATGCAACTTTTCAAAAGAGAAAAAGTGCGCGTAGAGAAAATAAGGTAAATGAAGAAATAAATAAACGAATAATACATTGTTTTTTACTTATATCAAAAGACGCAGTATTTAATATTAATTATACAAGCACTTTTTGTAATACTTTTAATTAAAATCTGGTTTTGCACCATATTGAAAACTTTGCCAATTTTTATTTTCCATTTCTAAACGTGAACCTCCTAACATATGTAATCCCCAAAAATGAATTATTGCAATAGCATTAATTGCGCCAACTACCCCAGCAGATGCAACGACAGCAGCTATATCTATTTTTTCGATCGAATTTTCGTCATTGGACAAATGACTAGGAATAGCAGATCCTACAGCAATGAATGCAACTAAACCAATAGTTATGTTTATATAGTAATCAAATACAGTTAAATAACTTAATCTAGGTAATTCACTGCTTACATAAACTCGAAATGCTACAACAGATAATAAAATACTTAATGTGACAGCTAGTCTATCTGCAACATCATTAACATCTACAAGATATACTAACAATAATAAAACAGTTAAAATCACATTGATAAACCAGACACCAAACAACCAATATGATGCCTTTCGTTTAACTTTAATACAAATATTACTTTGCCGAGTACTTTCTCTCTTTACTTCTGGAAACAAAAGAGAATATTCTAATAATTCAGAACATGATTTATGAAGTTCGAGATAAAACATTTGTAGATCATATACAATTGCATCATTCTCTTTTAATCGAATTTCCATTTTCATTTGATTAATATCATATGGAAACTTTTGTAAGTTAAAATTTGTACGACAAACTACTTCATAACCACATTGAGCAGAGACATAAATTGAATTAGAGTTTTTTTTGTTTAATAAGGTTATCTCAAGTGCATCCCATGTAGATACCTGAAGACCATTATAAAATGTTACTAATTCACCTGTTTCTAGATTTCCAGGAAATTTTGTAGCTCCTTTATCTCCATCAAAATCTTGTCTATTTGCTAGAATTTCATCTGTTGTAAATTTGTATCTACCATACTTTTTTACTTTGTTAACAAACATATCACCTAGTTTTTTTAGCTTCATATACTATATGTAAGCGTACTCTAAATGTAGCTGTTTGGCTATAAGGATCAACACTTGTTATGTTATAAACGAGTACTCGACAATACATGGGAGTTTTACTTAATGATTGTTTTACTTGTTGCTCTTGAATTATTGGAAATTCATTACCTAAACCAGATGAAATACCATACCGATTCTTTTGTTTTGTTAATTTTACATTCTTATCCACATTTACTGAGTCTACTTGAATCAAATGATCTTTCATTTTAAATTTATAAATTGAGTTTGTTTACTAAAACAATTTACTAAAAAAATAAATCAACTGGATGATATTTTTCATACATATGTTTTGCTGTGTGTGTAAAAAAACAAAGCTAAATACATACCCTTTAGCCTTGCATATTTACCCTACTTATTGATCAACAAAACAACAAACTAAACAATAATAAACAAATAAAACAAACATAAAAGTTAGTAGGTAGCATCATGAAAAAGAAAGGAAGTATTAGTTTTCAGAAACAAATACCAAAATTTCTTCAAAAATATTCAAATGAAATAGAAAATAAAAATTTTATAAAACAAGCTGAAAAGGATGAAAAAAGATATCAAAAACAATTAATAGAACAAGAAAAATTTGAAAATAGTGAAAAATTTGATAAATATAAAGATTATATAATAAATGAGGAAGATATGGAAGCATTAAAGCATGCAACTGTTGTAGAAGAAGAGATTCAAATGTCTTCATCTAATAAAAGAAAGTTAGATAATATCACTAAATTTAATAATATCATGTCAAATAAAAAACAATATTCAACAGTAGTAAGTAAAGATAAAGATAAAGATAAAGATAAAATAGAATTACAAAAACAGAAAGATATTCTTGAAAATAATTTAAATATTAATGATGATAAGACAATAAAGAAGAAGAAGAAAAAGAAAAAAGCAATGAAGAAAAATAAAAAACTATTATCTTTTACAACTGATGATGAATGAATAAATCTACAATGGACAATCCTGTTTATTTCTATTAAAGAAAGAAATTATTGTAGTAATTGAAATGAAAACAATATTCAATTATCGATCTGTTTGGGAATGACATTAAATCAAACCGTTTCACGTGGTCAGAGTTTTCGTTTGCTACGAAAAATATTAGAATACACAAAACAAGAGAACTTTTTGGTATCCACATTTCAACGATCCAAAGAGGGAAAGATAGAGAATCTATTATATGCATTAATAGATAATGATAATCCTGAATCGGGGATAAGTGACGAATTCTATGTTGGTGCTACTGTATTAGAACCAGAAAAGGGATAAACCGGTATCGGTACTTGATTTTGCATCCTTGTATCCATCCATTATGATTTCAGAAAACTTATCATGGGATTCATTTCTATTAATGATGATAAGAAAATAAAGAAAAAAAAAAATAAAAAAAAACGATTATCTTTTACTACAACTGAGATGATGAATGAATAAATCTACGATGGATGATCCAATTTATTAACAATTATATATTTGATATCAAATTAAAATAGTTATAATTTCCTACTCAATTACAAACTTTGATATATGATGATTGTAAAGGTGATTTTTGTATATTTGATTTCAAATATGGAGTTTTTAATGAATTATTTTCCTTTTCCACATCATCATATAATTCTTGTTGAATACTTTGAATTAGGGTGAGATTGGATGTTGATTTATATTTTTGTTTTATAAAGAGATCAAAATGTTTTGTAGTAATTAAATCATTTGTAAATAAATTTAAAATTCTAGTAAAGATATGTAATCGTATAATAAAATGATTACGCATATAATTTGGTATAATATGTTTATATTCATTCATACAATTTCCATTAATTGTTATTGTATTCTTTTTTAAAATATTAATACTATAAATTAATTTGTTTATATTATCAATTGTATTTTCTAATTTATAAAATTCAATTAATAATTGAATACGTATCTCATCCTGAAAATTAATAATTTTTAATATATAATATAAATATACATATTCACTAAATTCTTTACCATTTAGACCACAATATTCACCAAAGATTTGATCCAAATTACCAAATTGATGATTATCTATATATATATATTTTAAATAAATATTACATGATAAAATATCAATGCCAACTTTACGAAAGATATTACTTGTACATAAACCATTACATGCTTGTTGAAATTGATAAATAAAATTATTATTTTGTATAAAAGTTGAAGAATAGATAGCAATAAGTAATGATAAACTTGCACGTATATCATTATCAATATTTTTACTTGGTATTAATTTTATTAAGAATAAAAATTTCTTTAAATTAAAAGAAATTACTTTATCAATACTAAAAATATGATTTTTTGAATCTTGACCACCAAATAAACTATTTGCAAGACATGTTGTTTTTCTCATTAACATGTCATCATTATCGTCTTCTGGATTATAAAATTGATAATTAAAAGCATAAATTAAAAATTTTATAATAGCATTATTATTATTTGTTTGTTTTAAAAGTTTATAAAATTCAGTTAATTTTCTATTTCCAGCAACTTTATTTATTGCAATTAAAGTATATGGTATCACTAACCAAAAATCAGAATGAATTTCAAAATCTAAAATCGATGCAAATCTTATACATCTTACAATTCTTAATGGATCATCTTGTAATATTTTAATCCACCATAAAATTTGACATGATTTTGAATAATTCTTTAAATTTAAATTTAAATTCATTGTTTGATATATTTTATAATTTGTTATAGAATTTGTTATTACTTGATTATATAAGACATTTATATCATATTTTAATGGATATGGTGATCTTAATGTTTTCGTATATAAATCATTTATACCATGATAGTAATCATATAAAATATATTGCATTTGATTATTCTTATTTTGTTTTTTTAGAGTTACTTTAATAAATAATGCACCAATTGTTAAATCACGTCTTAATGCATCATCAAGTGGTGTACCACGATGATTTCTTGTAGGTATACGATTTTTATTATTATATATTTCTTCACCAATTGTTGGCATAAAATCAACTTCAATACGACGACAACAAGAATTCTTATTTGATGATTTCATTTCTTGTAAATAAAATATAGCTTTTGATGTATCAATTTTCTTTTCCTTACTTTCATGTGATAAGACTGTTACAATTTTAATTTCTTGAATCGTGATATAATTATAATTATTATTTAGGGTTTGAAAGATTGGTAAAAATTCTTGTAATTGATTTAAAATATATTCTACAGTAATATTTCTATTACAATCCAATAAACATAAAGAGACATCTAAATCATCTGGAACTTTATTTAATAATAAATCACGTACATATCCACCTGTAATTAATAAACCATCAATTGGATAATTATAATATTGAATAAAATATAATAAAAAGAATAAAATAATTTTTTCATATTCTGGTATTTGAGAAATATATTGTATAGGTAATTCATGTTGATGTTGTGGTATTTTTTGTATTTGTTGTTGCCTTTTTTTATATCGTTGTACATAAAAACAGATAATAGCAATGGAACTAAACAAGACTTGTTGATACATTTATTTCGCTTAGTTTTGTGTTTTTATTATGTACTTTTATTAGGGTACAATAACTCGGGTATTAATTCATTTTTATTGTATCGTAATAAAAAAAAAATGAAATATTATCTCGACAACGATCCTGAAGAATCAAGCACTCTCAACAATGATGCAGTAACAGAACCATGTAATAAACGAATCAAGTTGCATCATAGTCATTCACAAACAAACAGCAGAAATAAATATCTAAATATTTCTCAAGTAAATGATAAATATCTTGTTAGGTATAAAAATGAATTAGTTGGTGAATATTCTACCTTAGATGAAGCAATAGCTGCAAGGAATATGAGATATACCAAAGATAAGAAATATCCAGGTGTTACTTATAATAAACAATATAAGAAATACAGAGCACAATATACATTAAATGGTAAACAAGTACCTATTGGATATTATGATATATTTGAAGATGCATGTAAAGTCATTGATGTAGTGGAAGCATCTGACAATCCTATAGCAACTATTAAATCAATAAAAGTAGAGAAAGATGAAGTAATACATTGCAGTTATATGAATATTTCTCAAGTAAATGATAAATATATTGTAAAATATGGTCATAATGAATTAGTTGGTGAGTATTCTACCTTAGATGAAGCAATAGCTGCAAGGAATATCAGATATGCCAAAGATGATCAATATCCAGGAGTTAGTTATCATAAACAAATGAAGAAATACAGAGCACGTTATACATTAGAGAATGGTAAAAGAGTAATTATTGGATATTATGATCTATTTGAAGATGCATGTAAAGTCATTGATACAG